>Ga0208242_100083_pt1 | contig 135128 bp, 143 predicted proteins | sample SubbioAug_CSW13A_FD_184825 | JGI IMG/M metagenome (GOLD analysis project Ga0208242, IMG submission 184825) | Serpentinite rock and fluid subsurface biosphere microbial communities from McLaughlin Reserve, California, USA - CR12Aug_CSW13A (SPAdes) | ecosystem: Environmental > Terrestrial > Deep... | reverse complement strand
CGGTATTTCTCGCTATATCACTAAATTACGGCACAATAAAAAACACCCCGACACGGGGGTGAAAAATATTTATCCACTATGCCTAAAGCAGCGTGGATAAAGGGTTACAGACTTTCTGAAAAGATTCAACTATAAATAGAGGTGGTCTTTTATGACAAAAGAAGAGCGTAAACTTTCTACTTACTCCTACCTTGTAGAGCTATAACGGGGTGGGTGCCGAACCGGTTTCTGAAAAATTTAACAACACGTTTTGTAAATCCGACTAAACCAGGTGATATTATTACAGTAATAATATTGCAAATTAACTGAATACGAGACCCAGGGATGTTTACTTAAAATAATCAAATCAAGAGGAGGAACTTGAATGACCGAAACTGTAAACTATATATCTGGCAAAAAGCCTTTGTTTCATTATGTACAAGACTATGCAATAAAGACCCCGGAAAAAGTTGCTTTTGTATTTTACGGGCGTGAGATTGCATGGAAAGAGCTTGATGAGCTGGCGAACAGATTTGCCAATTTTCTAATTGCAAAAGGAGTTAAAAAAGGAGACAGCGTTGCCGTTTATGTTCCAAACTGCCCGCAGTATATATTAGCATATATTGGTGCAAATAAAATAGGAGCCGCCATAGTATCATTAAATCCTACTTATAAGGAATTTGAGCTAGAGTATATGCTAAAACAGGTAGAAGCAGAGACTATTGTAACTCTAGACCACCAATACCCTGTAATTGCTAATATAAAAGATAAAACAAAACTGAAAAATGTTGTGGTGACCAGCTTTGCCGACTTTTTGCCGCCGGAACCAACAATACCGTTTGGGCTGCCTGCGAAGTCGGAGATAGAGGATTTTGGTAACAGCTATTTTTTGTGTGATATCTTGGAGCAGTATGATGCGGATCCTGTTGCAGTGGATGTAGATATAGATGATACTTATCTTTATATTTTTACTTCAGGTACAACGGGTATGCCCAAAGGCGCCATGTTATCTTACCGCAATGCCATATATAAATCAGCTTCAACCTCACAGTCCATGTTTTTTCCTATCGAGGAATCGGACGTTAACTTAATATCTTTACCTATAATGCATATCGCGGGACTGCTGGGTCTAAATGCATCGATTTATTTAGGGATTACAAGTGTTTTACTTGTACGTTTTGATCCTGTGGAAACGCTTACAGCTATAGAGAAATATAAATGTACTCACTGGGTAACTATTACTTTGGCAATAAAATACTTACTTGGATTCCCGGGGATAGATAACCTTTCCCTGAAATCGCTCAAAAAAACATTGGTTTCCAGCCTGGCTATGGTACTTACGGAGCAAATAGCAGATTCATGGTCTAAGTTAACGGAATCAATAGTTTGCGAGGCGAGTTACGGATTAACGGAAGATCATACTGGAGATACATACATGCCTACCGATAAAATAAAGTTTGGCAAGATTTGTTGCGGCCTGCCAATACCAGAAAATAAAATAAAAATTATTGACTATGAAACAAAGAAAGAAGCAGCACAGGGAGAACCTGGAGAAATTGTTGTTAAAAACGAAGGTGTTTTTAAAGGTTATTGGAAAAACCCTGAGGCAACCAATGAGGTTTTAAGAGATGGTTGGCTGTTTACCGGGGATATTGGAAAATTAGATGAAGATGGTTACCTGTGGTTTCTTGGACGTAAAAAAGAAATGATTAAAAGCTCTGGGTTTAGTGTGTTCCCCGAAGAGGTGGAGGGAATATTGCTCAATCACCCTGCTGTGGCCGAGATAGGTGTAATAGGTATACCTGATGATGAAATAGGTGAGGCGGTAAAGGCAGTAATTGTGCTTACAGGAGAGCAAAAGGAAACAATCAGGGGCGAAGATATAATCAATTGGGCCAAAGACAAAATGGCGGGTTATAAAAGACCCAAATTTATAGAATTTAGGGATGAGCTGCCAAAAGGGGGCACAGGTAAGGTACTCAGAAGGATACTATTGGAAGAAGAACTTAAGAATCAAGGAAAGAATTAGTAATTCTCCAGTTTGATCGGACCATTTTTGCAGGCCGGGTCAAACTGGAGTTTAAAGTTGAACACTCGTTCTGATTTCTATTAAGAATATGCCTCTAAAAAAGAATAGTCAAGATATGTTGGGTAATGCTGGCAGTCTTTGAATTTAAGGAAAAAATATTAGCTATGCGCGTCTAAGAGAAAAGGGTGGTGCCTATGAGTTGGCAGGAAAATTTGGATGAACTGAAAGCAAAAAAAGCAAAAGCGATGGAAATGGGAGGAATAGATAAAGTTAGTCGTCAGCACCAGCAGGGCAAACTAACTGCCCGCGAAAGAATTGCCCTGTTATTTGATGAGGGAACTTTTACCGAGTATGGTGTCCTGGCTAAAAGTCAGAGCCACAGGCCCGAGATGGCAAATAAGCTAACTCCGGCTGACGCTGTCATTACCGGTTACGGTAAGATAAATGGGCGGAATACCCTGGCAGTGGCAGAGGACTTTACTGTAATGGGTGGATCGGTGGGTCAGACCCACATGCTAAAGAACTTAAGGGTTGTACAGCTGGCACAGGACATGAAGGTGCCGATTGTCTGGCTGATGGACGGAGCAGGCGCAAGAGCAGAGGAAGCGATTAATGCAGGTCTTCCCCAGGTAAATCATTTCCTTGAAATTGCTCGAGTTTCAGGGTTTTCTCCCCAGGTAGCCATCGCTATGGGGCCTTGCTCAGGTGACTCATCCCTGGTTTGCAGCCTGGCAGAATTTATTATCCAGGTTAGGGGGCACGGCCAGCTTTTTGCAGGAGGTCCACCGGTAGTTTTTTCAGCAATAGGAGAGAAAATTTCCAAAGAGGAACTGGGAGGCACAGAAATCCATTGCCGAATATCTGGATTATCGGATAACGAGGCTGAGACGGACGAACATGCTATCGCCCTGGCTAGGGAATACTTAACCTATTTTCCCAACAATGCTTATGAGTACCCTCCTTATCAGGATACAGGGGACAGCCCTGACCGTATGGATGAGGAGCTTTTAAGTATTGTGCCCGCCCATAGCCGGAGTAGTTATGATATGAAGAGAATAATTGAATGTATCGCTGATGAGCGGCGTTTCTTTGAAATCAAACCAGAATATGGTACAAGTCTGATTACAGCTTTGGCTCGGATGAACGGGCATTCCGTAGGCATCATTGCCAACCAGCCCGCCACACTCTCAGGTGCCATTGATGTCAGAGCCGGTAAAAAAATGAGACACTTTATTGACCTCTGTAGTTCTTACCATATACCCCTGATTTTTCTGGTTGATGTGCCTGGGGTAATGACTGGAAGTATAGCTGAACAGGAGGGTACCCTTAGAGAAGGTTTAGCTGTTGCTTTCTCCCTGGCACAGGCTGATGTGCCTAAAGTAACAATAATAATCAGAAAGGCTTTTGGCTTTGGAGGGTCAGCAATGTGCGGCGCTAACGCCAGGCAGGTGGCGGTGTATGCGTGGCCTTCAGCAGATTTTGGTGCACTCCCCGGGGCAGGAGGAGTATTAGCGATTTTTAAAAAAGAAATTGAATCTGCACCGGATCCCCAAGCTAAAATGAAAGAGATGGAAGCTATGTTTGAAGGCTATGGAGGTCCTTACCCAGCCGCAGAGATTTTTAATGTAGATGATGTAATTGACCCACGGGAAACCCGTCCACGGATTATCCGAGCTTTGGACTTGGCAATTGGTGGTCGGAGTGAGCCTGCCCGCCCTTTGGCACGATACGGCGTAATGCCCTGAGAGATCAGTAAATATAATTGAGTATAGTGTAAGCAGGTTCATTATTGAACCTGCTTACATTATTTTTACGGATGCAGTTTAATTTAATTTTAATATTTATTTCTGCTTTCTTTAGTCCAGGAATTTCGTCTGGGCGCCTCTTAGTGCCTCTTCAGCTTCTTTAGCAATTTTTTGTACTAAATCGTTTACTTTTGGCATATCGTTGACTCGCTGTGCTGATTCTCCCGCGGCAAGCATTGCCTTCTCCTTGTCACCCTTGAAGACGGCATTAATAGATTCAATCTCATAATCAATCAACGACATGTCCATGGTAGTATAGTCATCAGGGATGCCCAGATATACACCTGGCGACTTCTCCAGGGTGTTCTTTGCGTGCTCCTGGCTCCTGGGTGACTTCAACCACCGGGCCGGGCCAACAAAGCCACGCGCGACAAGGGTTCCCCGGTCCCCAGCTTCCATGATGCCTTCTTTCCAGATTTGATGGAAGTCGCTTTCCTCGGTACATAAGAACCGTGTTCCCATTTGAGCTCCATCAGCACCTAAAATAAGGGCTGCAGCCAGTGTTTTGCCGTCGCAGTATCCGCCGGCTCCTACTACCAGCGTGTTTTCATCGGAAACAGCGTCTACCACGTCGGGGAGCAGGATCATGGAGTGGACCGGTTCCCAGGATGTATGGAAGCCACCCTCATGGCCTGAGGCAACAATCACGTCAACCCCTGCCTTCTTACAGCGCAGTGCAGCTTTAACAGATGGCATGACGTGCATCCATACCAGATCAGTATTTTTAATAACTCTCGACCAAGGCAGCGGATCGCCGGCAGAGGTTACGAGGACCTTAAACCTTTTTTTCATTTCAGGGTCCTCTTCACGGGCTTTTAGCATTGTTTTAACGACTAACTCAGCTACCTCTTTCATCTCAGCTGATACCATGACGTTGACGCCAAAGATACCCTGTGATTCCCTGGTCTGATCTAAGGTTTGCTGAAAAATTGTCCTCAGTATAGTTTCTTTATCGTCTTTTGGATCGGCGCCACCGCTCCGACAGAAATACTCATAGATTTCCTGCTGGAAATCATCTGAGGCGATACCACTTGAACTAATCAGGCCTAATGCGCCGGCATTTGAAGCCGCCACACACAGATTATTGGTTCCGAAAGGTCCCATTCCTGCCTGAATGATAGGATATTTGATACCGACCAGGTCACAAAGTCTTGATTTAATCATAGATAAATCCTCCTTTTTCTTACTAGTAGTATGAGTGTCCATTTGTTCCAGTCTTTGCAAGTTTAGTTGCCCAATTCCTTTAAGAGATTTTGACGAAGCTTGTACTTTTCTATTTTGTTTGTTGGGGTCCTTGGCAAGTCTTCCATAAATCTAATGTGTCTGGGCTGCATAAATTTGGGGAGTTCATTTTTGATCCACTCCATAATTTCTTCTTCTTGAATGTTCTCTTTCTGTTTTAGAACTAAGCATAAAACTATATCATCTTCATCACCTTCTTTTGCAGGAATGGGGAAGACTGCACTCATTTCAATAAATGGATGGCTATTGACTATGTCTTCTATCTGATAAGAAGAAATGTTTTCTCCTCTAGACCTGATAAATCCACCCATTCTGTCAATAAAATAAAAATTATCATCCTCACCCCTTATACAAGCATCTCCTGTATGAAACCATTGGTTGCGAAAAGCCTCTAAAGTAGCTTCTGGTTTGCCAAAATAACCGTTAAGGATTGAATATGAAAAAACTGATCTAAAGGCAAGTTGACCAAATTCTCCTGGAGCACATTCTTCATCATGCTCATTTAAAATGGTGGCTTGAAGTAATGTTGGAGATTTGCCCATAAATCCCTTACGGAGTTTCGCTTTTCCAGAATGAACAGGAAATCCGTATTTTTCTGCAACAGCTTTCATCTCTTCCCTGGAGTAGCCCTTGAACATTTCCGGGGGAGTCCCTTCACCTTCTTCAAGTTCATCAAAAATTCCAACAAAGCCATTTCCAGCTTCTGTTTGTCCATATCCACAAGTAACAAAGTCAATGCCAAATCTTTTGGCAACATCATGATGATATTGAGGAAGAGGCTGCATATGGACTTTATTTAAGGTGTTAAGCCGGTCTTCCGGTGTTTCCGGAGCATTCATCAGCCAGGGAATCATAACATCCAACAACACTGCTTTGCTGGCTCCGCTGACTTTGATCCTATCCCAAAAATTGGTTGGGCTAAACTTGTCCCACAACGCTATTGTACACCCAACCCAAGCTCCTTTAACCACATTGGCAAATGCCCCGCCAACATGATAAAGGGGGAGGTCATTGTATATTACGTCTTCCTGTTTCATTAGCTTCCTTGCATTAAATGTATATTGGTTCAGCCAGCGATGAGAGTGGATAACACCTTTTGCCGGACCAGTAGTTCCAGATGTATATATGATGTTAGCAGTATCATAAAATTGAATGTCAAGGTCCAGGTTAGTCATCTTTCCCTTTAAAAGCTCCTCGAACTTAACCTGTGGGAATCTACTGTTTAATTCAATGAGCGCTGTTTCAGGATTATAATCATGGTCATCCTTTTTTGGAGTATGCAAAAAAGTTTTTATTATGGGGATATCATCAGCAACTTCATTAATTCTCGGAATCATATCGGATTCCAAAATTAACAATTTGGGGCTGCTGTCGTTTATTTGGTATGATAACAACCGCCCTTTGTAATTAAAATTTATAGGGCAAAAAACAGCTCCGGCTTTCCAAATGCCAAACATAGCCAGAGTTGTAATTAAAGGGTTCTTTAAAAACAAGGATACCGTGTCACCTTTTTTAACACCCATCGTCACTAAATTGTGAGCGATCGCATTTGTTGTCTTATTAAATTCATTGTATGTAATATATAAATCTTCTTCTCCATAGTATAGGAATGTTTTGTTGCCAATTTTGTGTGCTAACTCTTCTAGTTTTTTTGTAATAATCTCAGTATCCTGCTTAAATTCCTTCTCCAGATCTTTTATATTTATCACGAGAATACACTCCTCTCCGCAGCTATTCAGATCTTAAGGCTAATTAAGACAGCTTTTTTCTAACTATATCAGGAGCTTCTACAGGCTTTCTTGTCTTGGTATTTATAAAAACATAAACCATTTTACCAACAGCTACTAATTCACCTGTCTTGTGCTTATATAAACTTCCCTCTAGTGTTATGCTTTTGTTCCCCAGTTTTACACTATCCACAGTAATGTCTATTAAGTCATCAAGACGAATAGGTGTCTTGTATTCGAAAGAAACGCTTGCTACGGCACAATCTATATGATTCTTTATTAGCTCTTTCCAATCAATTTCTAATGACTCTAAATAATCCATGATGGCTATGCTGTCAAACCAAGCTATATGATTAGCAAAAAAAACGGCCGCAGAAAGATCAGTATCAAAAAAACGGACCTTATGCTGACTGATATACAAAGGTACAGGATTATAATTGTTCTTATCCACGTGTTTGCCTCCTTGTTGTTTTATTCAATTAAACAAGTGTTTGTGCTAAAGTATTTTTGCTGGGAGCATTGTTTGCTTCCCAAGATATCGGTCTATTGTATGCCCTGTATTAAAGTGATAATTTATTTACTACCTCCTTTCCAAATTGAGCTGGACACTTAATACCACACCTCTCTTTCATCTTCAATTATTCACACTTGGCGAAAGCACAGAACAAAAGCAACGGTATATATTCCCATAAAGGAAAACCCCTGGCTGTCTGGAAATAGATAAATAGTGAGTCAATTATAGTAAGGAGCAATAATTATGCCAAGATTCAATTTTAATAAACATTGGATTTATTAAAAATTTTTCAGATATCTGTATAGAAAATATACTGTATTTAAGTTCAAATTATAGACAGTATTCAGAGTATTTAGCTTTTAATGTCTTGGTTTAGGCGTTCACTCTTTAAATGACTGTGCCATATTTGCAAAATATTCGGAATTGGCATACTTATTGCACTTCGTAAATGTAGACGAAACGTTAACCAAATTGGAAAAATTGGAGGGAGGATATTAAAAATGCAAAAGAAGCATAGGCTTTCTGCAATTTTAATGGTTATTGCTATGTTACTGGCCATATCAATTGGCGGGTGCGGGAAAGCAAAAGATCCGGCTCCAACACCGGTTGGGGGAAAAACAGAGGTCTTAAAATTTGGTATTATAAGTTATTTAACCGGGCCTGCTGCTCCATGGGGTATTCCCAACTATCGCTCTATTTCTATGGGTGCTTGGAAGGTTAACGAAAAAGGCGGCTTTAAAGTGGGAGACACTACTTATACCTGGGATGTCGTTGTTTATGACTCCAAGTATATCCCTGCTGAAGGCGTGAGTGCCCTCAACAGGTTCATCTACGATGATAAGGGACAATTTATAGCCATTGGAGGGGGAGCTGTAGTTGCAGCAGGGCTGCCGCTTCTCAAAGAAAATGAAATACTTTCGCTGAATTTTGCCGGCGGTGGAAGCATGATTACCAACCCGGGTAATCCACTTGTGTTTAGATACAATCCAAGTATCGAGGTGATGTATGCTTCTTTCCTCTCCTATCTGCAAAAGAACGAAAATGTAAAAACGTTCGCAGTTATTAACCCTGATGATGAAACAGGGCAAAGCGGTGCTGAAGCGGCCAGGCTGATAGCTGGCCAGTTAGGAATGACCATTGTTGCTGAGGAGTACTTTGAGCGGGGTACTGCGGAACTCAGTCCACTGCTCACCAGGGTGATCGCTTCCAATCCGGATCTTATTGAAACAAGCTATACCGACCCCGCCACTTCCGCCCTCATATTAAAGCAGGCCAGGGAGCTTGGATACAAAGGAACCATCCTTCTTAGCTGGGGGCCTGATCCGCGGCAGGTTATCCAAATAGCAGGTGTACATGCTAACGGTGCTTACTTGGCGATAGCCGGGCCGGAAGAACCGCAGAATTCTGCCCAGCAGGAAATTTATACCAGGTTTATTGAAAGGTGGCCTGCAAAAGAATTTGATCCCAACATCTGGCCTCATACAGAGCTGGTGCCTGCTCTAACCGCTGCCATAGAAAAAGCTCAAAGCTTTGACCCTTATAAAATTGCCGAAGTCCTGGAAAGTCAGGAATGGGATTCTCCCGCCGGCACACTGGCTTTTGGTGGAAGCAAAGTATTTGGTATTAAGCGGCAGTTGTTATGGCCGATGACTGCGTACCAGGTTAAAGACGGCAAACCGGTTTTTATTGAAACATTTGAGGTTCCAAGAGAAATTCTAGATTAAGTAATCAAAGGGTAAATAAGCAGATAGTGTCCTGTCAGGTAAGTTGTAAGGCAATGATTACCAGCGAGACATTTAAACTGACAGGCACTATCTTTGCTAAACGGTAAGCCTGGTAACAGCGGCTGTCAGATAGGGTCTGACCTGCCAGCTGAATAAGTGGTAATAATCTTTTTAATTAATTTAATAAGGATGGGATATATGTCATTAGGACAAATAATTCTGCAGACCTTCGTTAACGGCGTTATGTCGTCGATGGTGCTAATCCTGATTGCTTCCGGGCTATGCCTTATTTTTGGAATTATGCGCGTTGTGAATTTTGCCCATGGTGAATTCTATATGCTGGGCGGCTTTGGTGCCTGGCTGCTGTTTGGACAGCAGCTTCTTCCCATTGAGTCAAGTGTGCTCCGCTATGTCGTAGCCGTAATGATCACCATGATGGTAGTGGCCTTAATGGGTATTTTAGTGGAGAGGTATCTTTTCCGGCCCTTTCGTGGAGATATCCGAGCCACCATCATTGTCGGCACCGGCGTAATGTACATTCTCCAGGCAACCACACTGGTAGGGTTTGGGATTAGGGACAAAGCCTTTGGTTCACCTTTCAGTGGCGCGGTAAGAATCAGTGGTGTCTCTATCTCCCAGGAGAGGTTGGCTGTGGTTATATTTGGCGCCATTTTCACCACAATTATGTATTTTTTTATTCAGAAGACAAAACTGGGGTTATCCATGAGAGCGGTAGCTCAGGATGAGGAAGCAGCTTCCCTCCAGGGCATAAATATCAGCAAAACCTTCTCTCTGGCCATGGGTATAGGTATTGCCATGGCAGCAGCGGGAGGGGCCCTGATGGCTCCAATATATTATGTGAACCCGTATATGGGAGTAGAGCCAATCATGAAAGCCTTTGTTGTAATTATCCTGGGAGGGATGGGCAGCCTCCCGGGAACGGTGATTGGTGGATTCATCGTAGGATTTATAGAAAGTTTTGCTTCAACATTTATAAGTCCTCACGTTGCGTTGATGATAGTGTTTCTATTATTGATCGTAGTATTAATTGTAAGGCCGGGGGGGATATTTGGCCGTGAATAAGCTTAACAATAAAGGTTTTGTTTTATTTCTATTTCTTGTGGTCATCGCTTTTCTCGCGCCGCTGGTAATAACAAACTCCTACACACTCCATATACTTATTACGATTTTTATTTGGAGCATGCTCACACTGGGGATACGCCTTATCATGCTGGTGGGACATCTAAACGCAGCGCAAGCCGGTATTTTTGGGATGGGAGCCTATGCATCTGCTTTGCTGGCAATTAGACTGGACTTGAGTTTCTGGCTGGCTTTACCGCTGGCAGGTATCTTCTGCGCTTTGCTGGCCATACCAATCGGCTACCCCACACTCAGAATTAAGGGAACCTACTTTGTTATGGCAACATTTGCCCTGACTGAGGTATTCCGTATGATCTGGATGAGGTGGTCAGGCTTGTTTGGCGGGCCCAGAGGGATATCCGGCATTCCAAGACCTGATGCTATAAATTTTTTATGGCTTAACATTCGATTTGTGGGCAAGGTACCATTTTATTACCTGGGCCTTATCCTGATGCTTATTACAATCATTTTCATGTACCGTATAGATAACTCCAGGATAGGCAAGACCTTTCGCTGCATCCCCCAGGCTGAACTGCTGGCTGAATGTATCGGCATTAATATTTTAAAGCATAAAGTTATTGCACTGGTCATAGGCTCTTTTTTTGCCGGTATGGCCGGGTCCTTCTATGCCCATTACTCTACCTATATCAGTCCTTGGGACTACACATGGATGAAATCAACTCAAATGCTGATGTATGCGGTTGTGGGAGGTACGTCTGCCGTTGCAGGTCCGGTGCTTGGAAGTTTTGTTCTAATTGGCCTTGAAGAATGGCTAAGGCCGCTACAGGAGTATGTACCCATATTCACGGGGGTCATCTTGATTCTTGTTTTGCGCTTCCTCCCTGGAGGATTGCTATCTATTCCTGAAAAAGTCAGCGGCTTGACTAAAAAAGAAGGATTTATAACCATTCCCAAACGTATTCGCGCTTTTACAAAGAGGTGAACAAAATGCAAAATAATAACAAAGTTATCTTGGAACTTAAAAATTTAACTAAAATATTTGGGGGCCTGAGCGCGGTTGAAGATGTAAGCCTAAGAGTAAACAGTGGGGAAATTATGGGCCTGATCGGGCCAAATGGCGCCGGCAAGACTACGCTATTCAACCTGGTTAGCGGAGTTATGAAAGAAACCAGGGGAAATGTTTTCTTTCAAAATGAAGATGTAACAGAATTTAGCCCGAATCAATTGGTAAAAAAGGGCCTGATACGGACTTTTCAGGGGAACGTTCACTTTAAGAACTCCACAGTTATTGATAATGTACTGATGGGATGCCATGTCCAGACCAAGGTCAGTTTCTTTGGTTCGCTGTTTAATACTCGTTATACTTGCAGCAGGGAGAGTGAACTGTTAAAGAGTGCCATAGATATAATAGATTTCCTGGGGCTGACAGAATATCGTAATGAATTGGCAAAAAACCTGCCCCATGGTTATCAGAGAGCGCTGGGGATTGCCATAGCCCTGGCTTCGGACCCCAAGTTTCTTATGCTTGATGAACCGGCAGCCGGGATGAATGCAGAAGAAACCGAGACCTTAATGGATATGCTCCGGCAGATTAGAAAGGAAAAAGGGATTACAATATTACTGGTGGAGCATGACATGAAGATGGTTATGGGAATATGTGACCGCATAGCAGTACTCAACTTCGGCAAAAAAATTGCCGAGGGAATACCGGAGCAGATTAGAGCAAACCAAGATGTGATCGAAGCCTACTTAGGGGTGGAGGATGATGAAATTGCTTGAAGTCAAAAATATTGTCGTTCACTATGAGAAGGCCGAGGCAGTAAAAGGGATATCTTTTCAGGTAGAAGAGGGCACAGTAGTTTCTTTAATCGGTTCCAACGGGGCGGGTAAGACAACTGTACTCAGGACCATCTCCGGTTTAAAAAAGAGTACCGCAGGAGAGATCTGGTTTAACGGGAAGAGGATAGATAAACTCCCACCGCAGGAAATCGTCAAGGCAGGTATCGCTCACTGCCCTGAGGGAAGAAGGCTTTTCCCCCAAATGTCGGTGCTTGACAACCTCCGGACTGCTGCCTTCCTGCGCAATGATAAAGAAGAAATTAAAAAGGACATAGATGAGGTTTTTCAGCGTTTTCCCATCTTGGGGAAACGCCAGCAACAGTATGCTGGAACTCTAAGCGGCGGGGAGCAGCAAATGCTGGCTATTGCCCGGGCCCTTATCAGCAGGCCTGCGCTGCTTATAATGGATGAACCCTCACTGGGACTGGCTCCGTTGATAGTTAAAGAAATCGGCGTCATCATAAGAGATATCCATAAACGGGGTGTGACAATTCTTCTTGTTGAGCAAAATGCCCAGTTAGCGCTCAAGCTGGCTGACAGAGGTTATGTAATGGAAGTAGGTAAAATTACACTGGAAGGTAATAATAAGGAATTGCTGAGTAACGGCTACGTTAAAAAAGCTTATCTTGGTGGGTAAAAGATATCATTAAAATGTGCTTCAAGATAAAATGACGATTATGGTTCTCATACGGAAGGAGGGCGATGGCACTAAAAAAAGAAGGAAAGGCAGGAGGGTACTTATAAAGAGAGTCCAGAGGGAATTTTATAGGTTATTCTAGATGGTAGTATGCGAAGGTTAAAAAATCTCTTACAAAAACTGTTACCAGCTTTATTTAGGAGGAGGAAAAAATATGAAAAGACAACTAAGGCTTGTTGTAACTTTAATTATTGTTGTGATGTTAGTGGCTGTATCAATTAGTGGCTGCGGGAGAGCAAAAGATCCGGTTCCAACGCCGGGAGAGGGGAAAGTCGAGACTCTTAAATTTGGTATTATCAGCTTCCTGACCGGACCCGCTGCGCCGTGGGGTATTCCCAACTCCCGCTCTATTAACCTGGGGGCCTGGAAGGTTAATGACCAAGGCGGCTTTAAAGTGGGAGACACTACTTATAAGTGGGATGTTGTAGTTTATGACTCCAAGTATGTTCCTGCTGAAGGCGTGAGCGCCCTCAACAGGTTTATCTACGACGATAAAGGAAAATTTGTAGCCATTGGAGGCGGTTCTGTGGTTGCAGCCAGCCTTCAGCTTCTCAAAGAAAACGAAATACTTTCCCTGAACTTTGCCGGTGGTGGAAAGATGATTACCAACCCTGGTAATCCACTTGTCTTTAGATACAACCCAAGCATCGAAATAATGTATGCTACTTTCATCCCCTACCTGCAAAAGAACGAAAATATAAAAACGATGGCAGTTATTAACCCTGATGATGAAACCGGGCAAAGCGGCGCTGAGGCAGCCAGGCTGGTAGCTGACCAGTTTGGAGTAACCATTGTTGCTGAGGAGTATTTTGAGCGGGGAACTGCGGAGCTAAGTCCACTGCTTACCAAGGTGATGGCTGCCAATCCGGACCTTATTGAGACAAGCTATACCGATCCAGCCACTTCCGCCCTCATATTGAAGCAGGCCAGGGAGCTTGGATATAAAGGGACCATCCTGCTTAGCTGGGGACCTGATCCAAAACAGGTTATCCAAATAGCAGGTGCGCACGCTGAGGGGGCTTATATGGCTTTAGCAGGACCGCAAGAACCACAGAATTCTGCTCAGCAGGAAATCTATACAAGGTTTGTTGCAAGGTGGCCTGTAGGCGAATTTGATCCCAACATCTGGCACCTTACAGAAGTAATACCTGCTTTAACCAAAGCAATAGTAGAAACACAAAGCTTTGACCCCAATGTGCTTGCTCAAAAATTGGAAAATATGGAGTGGGACTCTCCTGCCGGCACACTGGCTTTTGGTGGAAGCAAAGTATTTGGTATTAAGCGGCAGTTGTTATGGCCGATGACTGCGTATCAGGTTAGAGGCGGAAAGCCGGTTTTTGTCGGAACATGGCAAGTCCCGGCTGGGATTTTGGATTAACATTACAGAAGTAAAAAAAAAACAGCTAGTGCTCTGTCAGGTAAGTTGTAAAGTAAAATTACTACTTGCGGAATATTTAAACTGGCAGGGCACTAGCTTTGCTTAACCGTAAGCCTGGGAATAACGGCGGGCAGGTAGCTCTGACATGCCCGCCGATAAGTGGTAATAATCTTGACTGAGGTATTCCGTTCATAGGCTCTTTTTTTGCCGGTATGGCCGGGTCCTTCTATGCCCATTACTCTACCTATATCAGTCCTTGGGACTACACATGGATGAAATCAACTCAAATGCTGATGTATGCGGTTGTGGGAGGTACGTCTGCCGTTGCAGGTCCGGTGCTTGGAAGTTTTGTTCTAATTGGCCTTGAAGAATGGCTAAGGCCGCTACAGGAGTATGTACCCATATTCACGGGGGTCATAGATGCATGGACAAAACTAACAGATTCTTTAACATGCGAAGCAAGCTATGATTAACGGACCATACCGGGTATTCCTGTATGTCTCCTGAGAAAATAAAGTTCGGTAAGATCTGCGATGGATTGACGGGCCCGGAAACGTTGGAGAAATGAGGCACTTGAAAGGAGGCTCGATGTGGATAGTGCAAACTTAAACTATATGCCTGTTAAAGGTTATTTTTCTATTGTAATTGCTGCTATATTAATGGGTTCAGGTGGAATCGTTGGTACTGTGTTATTTAATTTGGGCTTAGAACCCCTTGATGTGGTAACCTTAAGATTCTCTACAGCAGCGCTGGTTTTAGCTATAATTTTGGCCTGTGTAAAAAAGGAGTCTTTTAGGATAGAAAAAAAAGACATTTTACTTTTAATGCTAGCCGCTTTTTTGGGTATTACTTCACTGTTTAGCCTGTTTTTCTATGCAGTACAGCAGACTAATGTGGCTTCGGCTTCTATTCTTGTTTATACTGCGCCGGCATTTATTGTCATTATTTCTTATTACAAGTTAAAAGAGCCATTGTCATTAGTAAAAGTTATAAGCTTGTTTCTTACTTTTCTTGGTTGCTTTTTGATTTCAGGGGGATATAATTTTAAAATTCTGCAATTTAACTTACTCGGGTATGCCGCGGGCGTAGGAGCAGGTTTAAGTTATGCTATTTATGTAGTGATAACAAAATTATTGCTTACAAAATACTCGCAATGGACTCTTTTGCTCTACAGCCTTCTTTTTGGCAGCAGCTTTTTGTTAGTGTTAAAGCCACCATGGAGATTGCTTAACAGAGGGTTTCCCACTGAAGTTTGGGTTATTACAGTATATATGGCCCTGGTTATAACATTACTGGCGTTTTCTCTAATATGGCAGGGCTAAGGCAGATAGAGGCCGGTAAGGTGGGAATTATTGCAACAGTTGAACCATTGTCTGCAGCACTACTCTCTTTTTTATTCCTGCAGCAGTCTTTAAATAACTGGCAATTATTTGGCTTTGCCCTGATATTGATTTCTGTCATTCTGTTATCTATGCCTGGTGCAGTTACAGGAAGGCGTGTCATCTTAAAGAATGTAGCTCCCTGATTCTTAATTGGATTTATTTACTATAAGAAGGAGGAGGTAGGCAAACTTAAGTTTAGATGGTTTATGCCAGCTGGACAGAATTTGTTAAACAAAATCAAAATGAGAAAGGGATGGTAACATGACAGTACAAGCGTACGAAAAATTAGCAGAAAAGATGGGTTTTTCCGACTCCAAAAGGCTGATTGCCGTATTGGAACACTCAATGAGCTCTGAGCAGGCTGTAATAGCTGATGCACTGCCGGGTTCTCCCGCAGAGGTCGCAGAAAAAACCGGGGTTGCTGTAGAAACTGTAAAGGCAGAACTGGAAGATTTATTTTTTAAAGGGGTAGTTTTCCCCAGGGGCAGCCTTGATAAAAGAGAGAATTACCGTTTTGCCCGTGAGATTATACAACTACATGATGCTGTGCAGGCTTCGGGGCAGTTAGACCCAAAGAAAGATAAGCGCTTATTTGAGTTATGGCATGATTTTTGTATCAATGAGATGTACCCACATCTTGTCCATTTTTCAAAAGCTCTTCCACAGGCTCCTGCCAGGGTAATTCCAGCCTATGAAGCGATAAAAGGTTTACCCGATGTACAACCATGGGAAAATTTTAAAGAAATACTGAAAGCTCAGTCTCTGATAGCTGTGACTCCCTGCTCCTGCCGCTTTCGTACCACTGCGATCGAAGAGCATTGTGACTATTGTGATGAAGTTGGGGAATGGAAATGCATTCAGTTTGGTAAGGGGGCACAGTATGTAATTGAAAGGGGCTCCGGTAGGCAGATTAGCCTGGATGAAGCCCTGAAACTGGCTGATAAAGCAGAAGAGGAAGCACTTGTCCATATTGGTGCCTATGACAATAATATGCACTTTAACACCTCTTGCCAGTGCTGTAAGGATTGCTGCGAAATGTTTGTTGCCATGAATGAGAATGATGGTGACCTTAGTAGGATTTACGCTAAAAGCAGGTTTGCGGCCTTTGTGGCTGAAGAAGATTGCAATGGTTGTCAGAATTGCCTGGAAAGATGCCAGTTTGATGCTATTGATATGGTTCGCTCCGGCAAAAAGTACAAGGCTGTTGTTGATCTGGAAAAGTGTTATGGCTGCGGGGTTTGTGTCCTAAAATGCGATACAGGCGCTTTGACATTTAAAGCCATTCACCCACCTGAATATATCCCTGCTAAAAAGGGTTGAGAGTATTAAAAAAAGCTGTTCTTAGGCGCTTACCCTAGGGGCAAAGGAGGTACTTAAATGATTTCTTTTCAACTTACTGATGAGCAGAAAGCAATGCAGACAGTAGCAAGGGAATTTACAGAAAAGGAAATTATCCCGATTGCAGCCGAATATGACGAAAGAGAAGAGATTCCCTGGCATGTGGTGAAAAAAGCCCATGAGATAGGCTTAATGAATATGTCGGTACCGGAAGAGTATGGCGGTCAGGGGATTGATGCTTTGACTGCAGCCATTGTTTCAGAGGAAATGGCATACGGGTGCCTTGGTATCAATGGTACTTATGGCGCCAATGAACTGGCTCTTGCCCCAATTCTGATTGCAGCTACGGAAGAGCAAAAAATGCGTTTCCTTCCTGATTTTTGTGCCACACCGAAACTAGCTGCTTTTGGCCTAACCGAACCGGATGCCGGGTCAGACGTTGCTAACATACAGACGACCGCTGTGCTTGACGGTGATCATTATGTCCTAAACGGTAACAAGTGCTTTATCACAAACGGTGGTGTTGCCGGGATTTATACAATTTTTGCCTCTGTTGACAGGAGCAAGGGATTCAAAGGTCTCACCGCTTTTGTTGTCCCAGCAGATACTCCCGGCCTTTCCGGAGGCAAAAAGGAGAAAAAGCTTGGCGACCGGGCTTCTCATGTGGGTGAGGTAATTCTGCAGGATGTACGTGTTCCGGTAGAAAACCGTCTCGGCAAAGAAGGTGACGGTTTTAAGATTGCCATGCAGACTCTTGATACAACCCGTCCCGGCGTAGGTGCTGCTGCAGTTGGCGTGGCCAGAAGGGCATTTGAGGAAGCCAGGAAGTATTCTATGCAGCGCGTCCAGTTTGGCAAGCCCATTGCTGCCAACCAGGCCATCCAATTCATGCTTGCTGACATGGCCATGAAAATTGATGCAGCCCGTTTGCTGGTATGGCGTTCTGCACAGTATCTCACCTTAGATAAGCAGGTTTCAATGGAAGGTGCCATGGCCAAGTGTTTTGCAGGTGACGTAGCCATGTCGGTTACCGTTGATGCTGTCCAGATCATGGGTGGTTCCGGCTACATGAGAGATTATCCTGTTGAAAAGCTGATGCGCGATGCAAAGATTCTTCAGATTTATGAGGGCACAAACCAAGTTCAGCGGATGGTAATAGCAAGGCACATACTCAAACCCTAGTTTTTATAAATTGAAAGGAGTCTTATAGATGAAAGAAGCTGTTATAGTAAGCGGAGTAAGAACACCTATAGCAAAAGAAAATGGCGCTCTGAGGGACGTTCCTCCTGAAAAATATGCTGCGCTTGTTTTGCGTGAGGCTGTTAAAAGAGCAGGTATTAATGCTGAGGATGTGGACCAGGTAATAATGGGGCACTGCCTGGGTGCCGTTGGCTGCATGGCGCGTATGGCCTGGCTTGAGGCTGGTTTCCCCTTCTCAGTGCCTGGTCTGACGATTGACCGTCAGTGCGGTTCCGGTTCTGAGGCTGTGAATCTGGCGGCGGCTCTAATCATGGCGGGCCAGGCAGAAATTATTGTTGCGGGCGGAGTGGAAAGTATGACCAGGATGCCCTACATGCTGGAAAAAGCTGCAACACCCTATCAGAGAGCAGCCCCCAATTTCATACAGCCCCGTCCCCTGTCTCCTCAGAACATAGGAGATCCGCCAATGGGTATAACCGCAGAAAATGTGGCAGAGCAGTACAGTATATCCCGTGAAGATCAGGATGCGTTCGGACTTGCAAGCCAGCAAAAAGCGGAGAAAGCTATTAAAGAAGGCCGCTTTATCGATCAGATTGTACCAGTAGTGATTCCACAAAAAAAAGGCGATCCTGTAGTATTTGACACCGATGAACACCCGCGTTTTGGTTCAACAATGGAAGCGCTGGCTAAGCTCCCCCCTGCTTTTAAAAAGGGCGGTACAGTAACCGCGGGTACCTCTTCCGGGATAAATGATGGCGCAGGCGCTTTAGTTGTAATGGAGCGCGTCAAAGCTGAAGCATTGGGATTGAAGCCATCGCCGGGTCACTGGCCATATTAACCATTAAGCTTATTTACGAGCTCAAGCGCCAGAATGCACGCTACGGGCTGGTTACTGCCTGCTGTGGCGGGGGGCAGGGCGTTGCTACAATAATCGAGAGAGTATAGCCACAACCAGCCTTAGGAGGGATAATTATGAAAATTGACGGTATTAAGAAAATCTGTGTCGCCGGTGCTGGTAATATGGGGCACCAAATATCTATACAGGCAGCTCTTTGCGGATATAAGGTAAGCTGTGTTGATATAAATGAAGAGACATTGGCAAAGGCCAAAAAGTTTGCTGAGACCTGGGTTCCCGGACGTGTCACCAAAGGCAAGCTTGCCGGGGATCGCGCCGAGCAGACATTGGCCAACCTTAGTTTTACCATGGATATTAAAGAAGCGGCTGCTGATGCTGATTTTGTGATTGAAGCTGTCACAGAGAAGCTGGATCTGAAAAGGAAGCTTTTTAAAATGCTGGATGAAATCTGTCATCCTCATACTATTCTCGCTACCAACAGTTCCACCTTAGTCAGTTCTCTGATGGCCGATGCCACGAGCAGGCCTGACAAGGTCTGCAATATGCACTTCTTTAACCCGGCACTGGTTATGAAGTGTGTTGAAGTAGTCAAGGGGCCGCATACCTCAGAGGAAACGGCACAGCTCACCATGGAACTATCCCGGCGGATAGAAAAAATACCTGTTTTACTGCATAAGGAAATCTATGGATTCCTTGTAAACAGGATTATAGGCGCTATCGCCAAAGAAGCGTATTTCCTGTATGATATGGGAATTGCATCCTTTGAGGATATCGACAGTGCTGTAGTCAACGCACTGGGTCATCCCATGGGCCCGTTCCGTTTAAACGACCTCACCGGTATTGACCTTACCTACCACATCGGAATGGAAACTTATAAGGCCACCGGCAACCGTGAAGACATACCGTCACCGACTATAGTTGAGAAATACGTTAAAGGCGAATGGGGAGAGAAGACCGGCAAAGGATTCTATGACTATACTAAAAAATAGGAAAGGATGGTCATAAATTATGAATAGAAAAGTGGCATGGGAGCAGGAGGGAGACATAGCAGTTGTTATAATTAATAACCCTCCCGCCAATGCCCTGAGCGATGTGGTAGCAAAGCAGATTTATGAGTGCTTCAAAGAAATAGAGGCGGTTGAAGACATCAGGGCAGTAGTGCTGGCCGGCGCCGGTGAAAAATTCTTCATGGCCGGCGCTGATATCTCGCAATTTCCAGATCTGGTTAAAAGCAGATCTGGTTTTGTGGCCGAAAATACAAATTTAGGACACGCTATTTTTAACTATCTTGATTATTTCCCCAAACCTATCGTGGTCGCTGTACAGGGAATGGCCCTTGGGGGAGGTTGTGAACTGATGATGTGCGGAGACCTCTGTGTGGCGGCTGAAACCGCCCAGTTTGGCCTGCCGGAGATAAAACTGGGGTTATTCCCCGGCGGCGGTGGTACTCAGCGCCTGCCCAGACGGGTGGGAGAAATCAAAGCTAAGGAACTGATGTTTTTTGGAGACTTTATCCCGGCAGGAGAGGCATTACGAATCGGGCTAATCAATGCTGTTGTTCCCGTGGGCCAGGCGTTGGTTGAGTCGAAAAAGCTTGCCGCCAGGATTGCCGGGCAACCCGCTGTTTCTATCAGGCTGATTAAGGAATGCGTAGACCGTGGGCTTGAAGTTTCCCTGGAAGAAGGTTTAAAGATCGAGGCCGACTTGTTTGAACGTGTTTTCCGAACGGAAGATGTCCAGGAAGGCGTTGCTGCATTTCTGGAAAAGCGCAAAGCCGATTTTAAGCATAAATAACAATTTGGATACTAAATAACAGGTGCCCTGTCAACTGGTTTATTTTTTGGCAGGGTACCGGTTTATCAAAGTAACGTAGGAATACGCCAAGGAGGTAGGCTATGGTGAAAAGACAAAAAGTAAGTATCGTAAAATATCAGGATAACCGAGAAAATATTAAGAAGGCACTAGAAATGAGCGGGTGCCTTGATAAGATAGCGAAGCTTAATCCTTCAGACAAGGTGCTAATTAAACCCAACCTTGTTATCTGGGATAATGTTTACCCTTTTCCCAAGTTTGGCGTTATTACCACAGCTGTCATAGTAGAGGAGATGACTAAAATACTGGTGGAAGCCGGACTTAAGAACATTAGTATTGCTGAGGGTGTTGTGGACCTCAGCTCCTACACCAGGTACCGAAACTCTATTGCAAATAGATACAAGGATAAACCTGAGTTTGATAACAGCCATTTTATAACTACCCCTGTTAAAAGTAATGGGAATTTATAGTAAATAGACCTGAAAGGAGATTGAAGAAATGATTAGAACGGTTGAACAATACCTTGAAAGTCTGGATGACGGCAGGCAAATCTGGTGCATGGGAGAGAAGGTTTCTGATGTACGCACTCACCCCACACTAAGCGGTATCATCAGGACTGCCAGCATGGATTATGTGCTGCCCAATCGTCCTGAGTTCAGGGACTTGTTTGTAACGCAGGACGAAGAGGGAGAAGACATTAATTTCCTGCTCACGTCTCCGAAGACCCCGGAAGATCTTTTAAGAAGGAGAGAGTGCTTCATAACAGGCGTCCGGGCCGGTGCCGGAGGTATACTTGTTCACTGCATGGGGTCCGATGCACTCGCCGCTCTTACCGTTTCAGCCCAGGTTATGGATAAGGAGCTGGGGACCGATTACTCTGAGCGTGTGGAAAACTATCGTAAATTATTGCAAAAACAGGATCTTGCCATTACAGGCGCCATAACAGATGTAAAAGGCGACCGGAGCCTTCGCCCTTCAAAACAGAAACAGCACAAGGACTATTATCTGCGGGTCGTGGATAAGCAGAAAGACGGAATTGTGGTTAGAGGGGCAAAGGTACACATCAGTGCTTCCCCCTGCGCAAATGAGGCTCTCTGTCTGCCCTGCCGGACCCATGGCGAAGAAGATAAGGAGTATGCCCTTGCTTTTGCCACTCCTCTTAATGCGCCGGGGATTAAGCTTTTGGCAGTAGAGCCGGTATCGCGGACCTATGGCGAGGAAGGCGAATTTGATTACCCCAGGACGAGTACACTTCAGCCCACAGAGTGCCTGATTGTGTTCGATGATGTCTTTGTCCCCTGGGAGCGGGTATTCATGTGTGAAGAGTGGCAGTTTTCCCGTGTTCTTGCTTACGCCTTCGCCAGTTATCACCGGTTGTTTGGTACCTGTAAAATGATTGGCAAGCTTGAAACAATAACAGGTGCAGCAGCTCTGGTAGCGGATTACAACGGTGTTGACAAAGCTCCCCATGTCCAGAAAAAACTGGCATGGATGGCTATGATCACCGAATCGGTGGCACTGCTTGGCAAGTCGGCCTGCCTTGACCCTACTACTGACTTTGGGCAGGATGTGGTAATGCCAAACCGGATGGCCATTAATGCCTCCAAGTACACCTTTGCCAGCAACTTTCACCAGATGTGTCAGCACCTGCAGGATATCGCCGGAGGGCTTGCAACAACAGTACCGACGTTCCGAGACTGGAATAATGCCGAGATACAGCCTTATATAGAAAAATACCTCAGTGCAAAAGACGGTATTCCAACAGAACACAGGGTTCGCTTGATGCGCCTTGTAAAAGATATGACGGGTAATTTTTATCAAATAGATACCATTCATGGAGAGGGGTCTATGGCAGCACAGGAAATGTTTTTATATGGCAGCGCAGACTGGTACAAATACAAGTCGGCGGCCAAGCGGGCGGCCAATATTGCGGGCTGGCAGGAACATCCCATATACGGCAAACTGTTATCAGAAATAGAAGAGGTAAAAATGCCTGCTGTTGATGAATCTTACAAAAGCATACCGATAACTTTCAAAAAATAATCACTGGTTATCACTCCTTAAAATATTACGAAAATATTGGAGGGAGAAACATTGAGATTGTCAGACGATATGACATTATCAAACCTTTTTAAGAAACATCTAAAGTTATTCCCACAAAAAACAGTCCAGGTATTTGAAGATGGCCACAGACAAACATATGAGGAACTGGATAAAAGGTCAAACAGACTGGCCAATGGCCTTCTAAAGCTTGGACTTAAAAAAGGCGATCACGTTGCTATGATGGCCATGAATTGCTTGGAATATATGGAGTACCAGTTAGCAACAGCAAAGGTAGGGATAGTATCAGTTTTAATTAACCATTTCATGCCCAAGGAAAGAATTGCCTACATGCTTGATCACTCTGACAGTAAGGCTGTAATATTTGAAAATCAGTACCTTGACACAATTGATTACAGCTGTGAAAAGGCAAAACAGTTGCAACATTTTATAATGATAGAAAGAGATAGTACAAAGCAAGTCAAAGGCTTTCTCAAATACGAAGATATAATTAGCCAGGCACCTGATACGCAACCGGGTGTAGATGTAAAAATCACAGATCCAAACACCATACTTTATACAACAGGCACTACCGGGTACCCTAAAGCAGTTTTGAAGAGTATGGCTGCTGATATGTATCACCCGATATGCGGTAATATTTATTATCCTGTATCTGATGCCACACCTAAAATGGGCTTCCCGCTTTTTTCCCATCTTGTATCTTTGGTAATGCCTCCTCAATTTCATTTGGGAGGCCAGTCTTTTACGTTTATGCCCTTTATATTTCCTGCAACTATTATAGTAATGAGAACATTTGAACCTGAAAAATTTCTGAGTCTCATAGACCGGGAAAAAGTAAATTCAACATGGGTTCTGCCTGCAATGCTTTATAAAATTCAGAGGCTTCCAAGTGAGATATTAAGGAAATATGATGTAAGTTCTGTGATTTCTATAGTTTGTGGTTCAACTACTCTTAAAGAACAGGAACGAAAGGATTTAGAGTCCTTTTTCCATAATGCCAGGCTTGGTTCCAATTATGCATCAACTGAGTTTGCCATGGTAAGTTATATATCCGGTGAAGAACTATCCGTAACCAGACCTGATAACTTGGGCTTTCCTGTATTTAGCGCTGAAATGAAAATAGCCGATAATGAGGGAAATGAATTGGCGCCCAATGAAGTCGGCCAAATTTGGGCAAGATCACCTGGCTTGCCTATTAGCTGTGAATATTACAAAAATAATGATGCAACCCAAAAAGGTTTTAAAGATGGTTGGGCGATAGTGGGTGATATGGGCTGGAGAGATGAAAAAGGCTACTTTTATTACCACGGGCGTTCTGATGACATAATTATGAGCGGTGGAGAAAAAATATCGCCCCTGCCTATTGAAGAAGTAATCCAACAGCATCCAAAAGTGAATGCTGCTGTTGTAATTGGCACCACAGATGAAAAATGGCAGGAAGCTGTTACAGCTATTGTGGTCCCCATTAAATCAGAGAATCTGACTGAAGAAGAAATCATTAATTTTTGCAGGAGCAAATTGGCAGCGTATGAACTGCCGAAGAAAGTATACTTTGTTAATGAACTGCCTTTAGGTTCAACTGGTAAGGTAGATAGAAGAAGTTTGAAGGAAAACATAGGTAAGAATCTTCAATAATAAAGAAAGGATGGCAGGCAATGGAATGTAAGGACTCTAACAGCAAAGAACAGACTATTCGCACTATTTGCAATAGTCATTGCGGCGGTACATGTGAAGTGAAAGTACATGTTAAGAATAATAAAATTGTACGAATTGAAACTGCCGGTTCAGAAGAAACAAAGCATCGGATGTGTTTAAGAGGACGTTCTTACCGGATGCAAAAATGCAACTTATGCGTTGACAGATTGAATGAAGGGGAAAAACCGGTATGTGTGGATGGCTGTCCAATGAGTGCATTGGATGCGGGTCGTATTACCGATTTTAAATCAAATTATTGTAATGCCAGGGATGCAGAGGGATTTGAATACAATGACGACGTTACCCCTTCAGTTATCTTCAAACCAAAGCACGACAAGAACAATCTTACTGTTAATAAGGTATTCATTGTACCTTTTTATAGAAACATGAAATAATGTAGGCAGCTGACTTAGAAATCAGCACAGGGATATTGAAAGGAGATGGAGAACCCTTTGGTTGGAAACGATTGGCATCTGAACGTAGCCAGAGTCATGCGTTTGCGTTGGATAATTTGGTCCTTATTAAGTATCGCATTTTTTATATCTATTTTTCACAGGGTAGCGTTAACTGTGGTTTCAGAGCAAATCACCGGTGAATTTCAGATTTCCGGTGCTGTATTCGGGACACTGGTATCTGTTTATTTCTACATGTATACCATTATGCAGATTCCTTCGGGAATATTGGCTGATTCGCTTGGACCAAAGCTGACGGCCGGCCTGGGGATAGCTTTAGCCGGAATTGGTTCATTTGTTTTTGGCCTCGCCCCCACCCTGGGGTTAGTCTTTTTTGGGCGATTTCTCATTGGGCTTGGCGTTTCAGTAGTTTTTATTGCTATCCTGAAGATTCAGGCGGAGTGGTTTAGGACTACTGAATTTGCCACTGTTTCAGGGTTAACTGCTGTGATAGGTGGTAGTGGGTCACTGGTAGCTATGGTTAATGCATACCTACGGATTTGATAGTACTAAAGCGTCTTCTTATATTTTTTTGGCAACACTGGGGATGGTGATTGGCTGCCCTTTGATAGGTTATCTTTCAGATAAAGTAATCAGAAAAAGAAGGTTGCCTTATTTAATAGCCAGTTTATGTTTCCTGGGGCTTTGGCTCATGGTGCCACTATGGAATCAAAGCAAACCACCCGAAATTTTGCTATACCCCCTGATGTTCCTGTTAGGTATCTTTTATTCAGGCTTTATCCTTACCTTTGCATCTGTTAAGGAGGTGAATCCACAGTCACTGGCGGGCATAGCCACAGGGACGGCAAATACAGGGGGATTCCTCAGTGCAGCTATTTTACAACCACTCCTTGGTTATCTTCTTGACCTTAAATGGACGGGAGTTATTGTAAACGGAGCCAGAGTATATCCTGCGGGTGCTTACCAACTGGTGTTTTTGGTTTCCGGCTTGTTTGTTGCTGTAGGAATTCTGGGAATATTTCTAAGCAAAGAGACAAATTGTTTAAATATTTACCATGACCTTGTTCCATCACCAATAAAAGTCCAGCAATGGCACCTGTTGGGTCAGGCTGGTTAATATGAAGAAACTTGAAGGTTATTTGAAGTTACCGGAATATTACCGCTTTGTCAGCATGTTGCTGGTGGGATACCCGGATCAGGATCCTCCACAAAGACCGCGCAAGAAGTTATATGACATCGTAATCAAAAATTAAGTTTAAAAGGAGTTGAAACAAGTGGGTCACATTAAACACAATCAATTAGAGGTAATATTCCAGGCAGGGGTGATAAAGTGATAACAAACAGATTTCAGGATAAGGTTGCTTTGGTTACAGGCGGCAACTCAGGTATTGGTCGGGCCACAGCAATTGCGTTTGCAAGGGAAGGGGCAAAGGTGGTAATTGCGGCCCGCAGAGAAAACCTGGGCAACAAAGTAGTAGATGAAATTAAAAGTGAGGGTGGCGAAGCGGTTTTTATTAAGACGGATGTTTTGCAGCCGCACGACGTAGAAAATCTGATCCAAACCATTATCAGCCACTATGGACGGCTGGACTGTGCTTTTAATAACGCCGGGGTGTCGGCTCCTATGAAGCGTCTTTTAAACACAACTATAGAAGAATGGGACCTTATGGTAAACACAAACCTTAAAGGTGTTTGGCTCTGTATGAAATATGAGCTTTTAGAGATGATTAAACACGGCGGTGGTGTAATTGTTAATAATTCATCCATGGCAGGCCTTGGCAGTGCGGAGGGAATTTCTATCTACAGCGCCAGCAAACACGGTGTAATGGGTTTGACCAGGGCAGCGGCCCTGGAGAATGCTCGTAAGAATATCCGCATAAATGCAGTGTGTCCAGGTTTTATACATACCCCTATGCTTGAAGAGCCGTGGGCGTATAACACAAAAATCAAAGATTCAACGTTGTCTATGGTGCCTATGAAGCGGTTCGGAAAGCCGGAAGAAATAGCCGGCGCGGTTTTATGGATGTGCTCGGATGAAGCATCATTTATGACTGGGAAAGAAATGGTAATCAGTGGGGGACAGACTGTTTAAAAATAAAAAAATTATTTAAGGAAGTGATTTCATGGCTATTGTTCGCAAGGCTACCCTGGATGACAGAGAAAAGACTATCGCTCTTTTAAAAAGCTTTCCGCCGGATCCCGAGTTGCCGGATGTTGATTGGAATAAGGCAGCCGATTCATTTGCTCCTTTAGTTGAAGGTAACGGCGGGTGTATCTTTATTGCTGAAGAGGATAATGAGATAGTCGGTGTAATTACCCTTGGCTTTTCTTATGTGCTTCGCTTTGGAGGAAGATATGCCATGATTGAAGAGTTTATTGTCAGTGAAAAAATGCGCGGCAGGGGAATTGCTAATCCACTCATCCAGGCAGCTATTGAAGAAGCTCGCTCCAATGGGTGTCCGGAAATTCAAGTGAACGGCCCAAGTCCCCTGGGTCATCCTGTGTATATCCGAAACGGCTTCCATGATGCCGGAATTCATATGAAATTAAGGTTTTAAGTGTGAGGTTCACATGAGCATTAAATTTGTCCATACGAACATTGCTGCAAAAGCAGTAAAAGAGATAGAAGGCGTTGGGGTCCTCACAGTTGTTTACGCCAAGGATCCCGAAGGAAACATAGTTGAGATTCAAAGCTGGAAATAAAAAGACTTACTACTTTAATGGTCTTTAACGCTCGTAGAAACTGTCCTTGAAAGGAGACGGCGACATGAATAGCATGAAGGCAGTAGTGAAACGTGATTTAAAAGGAGCAGTATTGGAGGAAGTTGCTGTCCCGGCATGCGGTGATTTTGATGTGCTGGTGGAAGTGCTGGCTGCATCCATCTGCGGTTCCGACATTAACCGTTATAATTGGGAGTCCGGCAAGGGTCCGTACAAATTTAAAACTCCTATGATCCTCGGGCATGAACTCTGCGGCAGGATCGTACAGACAGGAGCCTGTGTGACACACTGGGAGCCAGGCCAATTGGTTGTGGCTGAAACCCACATCCCATGCGGCCGCTGTTACCAGTGCGAAACAGGCAACAGCCATATTTGTGCCGGCGTTCAGGTATTTGGCTTTCATACAGACGGCTGTTTTGCAAATTACTTTTCTTTTCCGTCTATTTGTGCGCGTCCGCTTCCCAAGGGCGTTTCCATTGAAGAGGGCCCGCTGATGGAGCCGCTTGGAGTTGCCTACCATGCGCTGAGCAAATCTAATATTAACGGGGATACTGTGGCCATAATCGGTTGCGGACCCATAGGCCTCCTCGCTGTCCAGGTTGCGAGCAGCATGGGGGCAGCTCACATTATCGCCATGAGCCGTAGTGAATTTAAACTTGATTTAGCTAAAAAATTCGGGGCAGGGCACATACTGGATGTTGCCCGGGAAAACCCTGTGGAAGAAGTATTAAGTATCACCGGCGGCCAAGGTGTAGGTACGGTGATCGAATGTTCAGGTGACGCCGCCGCTTTTACCCAGGGTCTGAAAATGGCCCGCAAGGGGGGCACATTTGTGGCGGTTGGAATCCCCAAGCGGCCGCTGGAAGTAGATGTGGCGGGTGACATAGTGCGCAAGGAATTGACCATTCACGGTATGCACGGCAGGCATATGTTTAAAACATGGTATAGCATTACAGCTCTGGTTGAACAGGGGGTAATTGAATTTGGGCCTCTGCTCACAGCCAAGCTGCCCCTGGAGGAGTTTGAGGAGGCCTTTTCTCTTGCTCAGTCAAAAGAGCATCTAAAGGTGCTTCTTATCCCTTGATTTTTCTACAAAAACGGAGAAAGAGCATTAAAAGTCTGGTAATAATAAAAACCGTGATTGACACGGTTTTTATTATAGGCTTAATTCATAAATACCGGGAGAAAAATATGAGAGTCACTGCGGCTATTATATTCCATGACCACAAGCTGCTTATTGTCATAGAGCTGCTTGCTTATTTAGCGGAGTGGGTTGATGGCGAGATTAGGGCCTTAGAGCACGACGACGTGAAATGGGTCACTGTTGCCGAGCTTGATGATTATGAATTCTTGCCTGCGGATTTACGATTGTGGGCAGATTGAAAGAAAGGCATCTTGTATGAAAAGCGTAAAGCAGTAGCCCCGCGTTATTCTTTGCCCAGTGAGCGCAGATCTGCCTGCAGGCGTTCGATTCTGTCCAGGAGGTCAAGGATAATGGCGGCGCCGGCGTCGTTGACGCCAAGGTTGCCTCGCAGCCTGAAAAATTTATGAAGCCTGATGACATGATTGACGTGGATATGGTCGCCGTGCAGTTCAATCACACCTAGTTCGGCGAGGCTCCCCAGGAGGTCTTCCTGGTAATCCAGGGAGCGGATGCTTACCCATTCGTCTCTGAAGCTGATTTCAAGCCAGTGTTTATCCATATGGCTCACTAACCTTTCCGGAGCTCTGACAATTTTTGATAGAGCTCTTTTTCTTCGGGTCTTGTGTCCTGAGGTATGTCGATGCTTATTTTTAGATAGTGATCGCCGCGGCTTCCATCTTTGGCCACAAGCCCCCTGCCGCGCAGGCGCAGACGCCGGCCGCTGCGGGTGCCGGGGGGGACTGTAATCGTAGCCTTGCCGTCAATGGTGGCGGCATCTACTTTATCGCCCAGTACTGCCTGCCAGGGGGAGACAGTCAGTTCAGATTCAAGGTCGCCGTCTTTAATTGCGAAAAAGGGGTGAGGAAGCAGGCGCACCCGCAGGTAGAGGTCGCCTTTTTGTCCGCCCGGGCTGTCGCCTCCCTGCCCGCGCAGGCGAATCCTGGTGCCTTCGCGAGTCCCGGGTGGAATTTTAACAGACAGAGTCTTGTGTGCAGGCTGCTCGCCTGTTCCTGCGCAGGCCGCGCAGAAGCCCTGTCCTTTCAGGCCGCTGCCGCCGCAGCCGGCGCAGATGTCACGAACATTGAGCTGCAGGCTTTTTGTGCCGCCGCGGTAGGCTTCTTCCAGCGTGAGTTCGAGTTCCGCTTCAATGTCACTCCCGCGCTGCGGCGTTTCACGGTACTGACGTCCGCGGAAAGATGAAAAGTCGCCTCGTGCGCCGCCAAAGAGAGTTTCGAAGAAATCGGAGAAGCCGCTTTGGCCGGTATTAGTGTAATATTGCGCTCCCTCGGCTGTGGGCTGGTGGTGGAAGTCTTCTCCGGCCTGCCAGTTTTCCCCGAGGCGGTCGTACTTCTCCCGTTTATCCGGGTCGTTGAGTACCTCATACGCTTCGTTGATTCGCTTGAATTTTTCTTCGGCAGCTGTTTTTTCGCTGCCGGGGTGAAGGTCAGGGTGGTGCTTGCGGGCGAGCCTGCGGTAGGCGGATTTTATTTCTTTTTGTGTGGCATCCCTTTTGAGTCCCAGCACTTCGTAGTAATCCTGAAATTTAATTCCCATTTTTATCACGCCATTTTCTTTTTATTTTTCCTCAAAAGTTGCTTTAAAAACAATATCTATAAAATTTGCGGTAAGACTTCCTTACCGCTCTGGGTTTTAGCACTCTCGACCGGCGAGTGCTAATCCTAGTTTAAATAAAAACTTTGTTTTAGGCAAGCGTAAAGATGACAAATTATTCCCGAATAAGGACAAAGAGGTATGAATAAATGTAAATATTGCCTTGTCTTTCATTATTTCTCACTATTTTATGTAGACTCGCCTGTTTTCATGTTACGTTGACGTTAACGTAAATCTGCGCTAGAATATTCTTACAAGAGGTGATAACAGGTGAACAAGCAGAGAATATATACTATTTCTGAACTTGCCGCCGAACTTGGCATTACTCCCCGTACCATACGCTACTATGAGGAGGTGGAGCTGCTCAGTTCAGAAAGGGAGAGCGTGAACCATCAAAGGCTCTATGATGCCAGGGCGAGGGCAAGGCTGAAGCTGATTCTGCGCGGAAAGAGGTTTGGCTTTCCCTTAAGTGAGATTAAAGAAATGATTAACCTCTATGATGTGGACCGGACACAGAAGGAACAGCTGCGCAGGACAATTACCCTGGGAGACAAAAAAATAGCCGAGCTTGAAGAGATGGTTACAGATCTGCAGGCAATTAGGGAAGAAATGCTGGAGTTCCGCCGGCACTTTATGTCCCTGCTGCAAGAGCTGGAGAGAAAAAATGAAAGGGAGGAAGGCTGATGTTTGATTTTCTGTTGGATGAGAGGCAAAGAAAGCTAAAGGAAGAGGTGCGGTCTTTTGTCAGGGGTGTCGACAGGCAGTTGATTCTGGACATGGATGCTGAAAAGGTGACTTACCCTGCAGATTATGTGCGTTCCCTTGCCGCTGCCAAACTGCTTGGGCTGCGTTTCCCGGAAAAGCTGGGAGGACGGGGACTGGGCTGGAGTGAAGAGGTAGTAGCGCTGGCAGAGATTGGCCGCCTCGGCACTTCGCTGGCCTGCCTCTATTCCCTGCCTACAATTGTGGGGGAGGCCATCGAGGTTTTCGGCACACCGGAGCAGCAGGAAAAATACCTGAAAGCTACGCTGGCAGGCCAAAAATTTACAGCTGAGGCTTTGACAGAGCCAAGGGGAGGGTCGGATTTCTTCGGCGCCACCACCAGGGCGGATAAGGTGGACGGGGGCTACATACTTAACGGGCAGAAGCGTTTTATCGTGGGTGCGGAAGGCGCCGACTACTTCTTTGTCTACGCGCGCACAGACGCGGACGCTCCCGCTCACAAAGGTATCAGCGCCTTCCTGGTGGACCGCGGGCCGGGCGTGGAAGTTAAGCATGTCTACGGGTTGATGGGAACACGGGGCGGTGGCGCCGGCAGGCTGTTCTTCAAAGATGCCTTTGTTCCGGCTGAGAACCTTGTGGGAGAGGAACACGGGGCAGCTACTATTTTCTACCGTATGATGATACCCGAGCGACTTACCAGCGCGGCCGGCGCTCTGGGAGGCGCCCAGGCGGCGCTGGACGTGGCAGCCGGTTACAGCACCAAGCGCAAGGCTTTCGGGCAGCACATCAAGAACTTCCAGGCAGTCAGCTTCAAGGTGGCGGAAAGCATCACACAGCTTGACGCGGCGCGGGCCCTGGTCTATGCTACTGCACGTTGTGTGGACGGCGGTGCTCCGCCGGCGCTGCAGCGCCGTATGGTGTCGGAGGCCAAAAAGTTTGCCACCGAGACGGCTTGGGCTGTGGTTAACCATGCCATGCAGATCTTGGGCGGCATCGGTTACACCAATGTTTACCCGGTAGAGCGCATGCTGCGTGATACCCGCCTGATTATGATTTGGACCGGCACCAATGAAATCATGGATCTCATTATCCAGCACGAGTACTATAAAGAGATTATGCAGGACGCCGGCAGCAGGAATGTAGAGTATGACGCTGCCGAGGCTTACAATGAAGATGAGAAGATTTATGAGTAACGAGGGAGAGGATAGAATGTGTTATGAGACATTTAAGCGCCCGGCGACTGATTAAATGTTGTATATCTTCCCTGCTTTATGATTATCTGATATAATCAGGGAAAGTATTAATTTAAAAGAGCTTTCTTTTTGCTGCTAATAGATAGAATATTTAAAATATTTAGAAAGGAGGGAATGCAGGTGAAAAAGGCCTGTGATACCACAAGGCTGCGTGATATTATGACCAGGGATTTTGTGGTACTAAACCCCACTGATACGATTGAAAAAGCAATCCGTTCTTTTAGGGCCACGAGGCTGGAGGGGCTGCCGGTTACTGACAAGAATGGCGATCTGCTTGGCATTTTTACCAAGGCCAACCTTTATGATACTTTGCTTTTGGGGACAGGTATACATGAGTGTATTGAACCTTTTTATAATTTGCGGGCTGTTAAGGTCAATGAGAATCTTACCGTTGAAGAGCTGACACAGCTTATCAAGCACAGTCCGGTGGGTCTGGGTGTGGTTGTCAATGATTATGAGCAGGTAGTGGGCATGATTACAAAAGTGGGCTTTATCCTGACCATGGTCAGAAAAGGGGAACTGCTCAATGCGGAATTGCGGGCCATGTATGATGCGATGCACAGCGGAGTGGTGTCATTTGACAGTCAGGGGACCATAAAGCTGGTAAACAGGGCGGCGGAAAATACTTATTCTGTCAAAGAGGCAAAGATTGTGCACCAGCGCCTTAGCCTGCATTTCCCCACTTTGGATGTTGACAGGGTGCTGGCAGATGGAGATGTGTTGATTGGGAAGAAATTTGAGTTCCGGGGTAAGACAGCGGTTGTCAACATTACGCCTATTATGGAGGAAGGCACTATAGCCGGCGGGATAGCTATTTTTCAGGATATTACTGACTTTGAACATGTGGCCATGGAACTGGAAGGGATAAAAAGGTTAAACAAGACGCTGGAAACAATCCTGGAAATGGCCTATGACGGGATTGTGGTAGTAGATGAACACGGGTCGGTTATTTTGGTAAACCAGAGCTTTCTCGATTTTTTTGGTTTAAAAAATGAAGAAATTGTAGGAAAAAAAATTGAAAACCTGCTTGAAAACAGCCGCCTGCATATTGTTGCCAAGACCGGGTCCCCGGAGGTTAATGATGTTCAGATTATCAGGGGCAAACCTTATGTTGTTAGCCGTTTGCCTATTGTCAGGGACGGAAAAATAATTGGCGCCATCGGCAAAATTATTTTCAGCAAAGTGGAGGAAGTAAAAGAGATAGTGAGCAGGCTGGACGCCATGTCGAGTAAGCTGTCTTATTATAAAAGTGAACTGAGCAAGTTCAATAAAACAGAAATGGCTAGTTTTGAAGATATTGTCACCATCAACAAGGAGATGATCAGCCTCAAGCAGGAGGCCTACAGGGCGGCACAGGGAAATTCCACGATTTTGGTGACAGGAGAGAGCGGCACAGGGAAAGAACTGTTTGCTCAGGCAATCCACCTCACAAGCCCCCGCAGAAAGGGGCCTTTTATCAGGGTAAACTGTGCGGCAGTGCCTGAAAATCTCCTGGAAAGCGAATTTTTTGGCTATGTGTCCGGGGCTTTTACCGGTGCAAGCAAAGAAGGCAAGCCCGGTAAGTTTGAACTTGCCGACGGGGGCACTATTTTCCTTGATGAGATAGGAGACATGCCTCTTTCGCTGCAATCGAAAATTTTAAGGGTGCTGCAGGACAGAATGGTTGAAAGACTAAGTTCTCTCAAGCCCAGGAAGGTTGATGTAAGGGTGATCTCCGCCACTAATCAGGATTTGGAGAGAAAGGTGAGGGAGGGTACATTCAGAGAAGATTTATACTACAGGTTGAATGTTATTTCTTTTGAGTTATTGCCATTAAGGAGCAGAAGGGAAGACATTATTCCACTATCCCATGTCTTTTTGCAAAAATACAATGCTGTTTTGGGGGCTAAGATCAGGGACTTATCCCCTGAGGCCATGTTTGCACTGCAGAATTACAGTTGGCCCGGTAATGTGCGCGAACTTGAGAATGTTATTGAGCGCGCAGTCAACTTTGCCAACCAGGATATAATCGGGGAAAAGGACCTGCCGGACAAACTGTTTAGCGGCCAGGAAATACAACTTAAGATTATTGATGATAATAATCTGGTAAACCGGGATATGTTTGAGCAAAAAGTGAATGAGGCAGAAAACGAGATGATCCTTTCCGCCCTGAGGGCGGCGGGTGGCAATAAGAGCAAAGCAGCCGTGCTTTTGGGCAAAAGCCGGTCATGGCTTTATGACAGGCTAAAGGATATAAACATGTAAGAATTTCTGAACACAACATGCGTATTGTACGAAAAATTGGACAGTACCTGTTTAAAGAGTGGCGCAAAAGTGCTATTTTTTGTTGGCATGTTTTTTGCTTTTCTTTATTGGGTATGAATCCCACCCCAGGGAGGAACAGGTATGAAAAAAGTCAGAATTGGAGCAGGACAGGGGTTCCTGGGCGACAGCCCTTTCCCGGCGCTGGATGTGGTCCGTCACGGCAGCGTAAAGTATTTATGCTGTGACGCGCTGGCTGAGCTGACTCTTGCTATCCTGGAAAAGCTGCGCAAAAGAAGCACAGGGACCGGCTGGGCGCCTGACCTGAAGCTGTATATGAACCTGCTTTTAAATGAATGTGTGCAAAGAGGCGTTAAAATCATTACCTCAGCCGGAGGGCTGAATCCCGTCGGCGCTGCGGCGGAGATCGGGGAAATTGCGCAGTCGCTTGGCATCAAGGGTTTAAAAATTGCTGTTGTCGGGGGTGATGATATCAGCAGTTCTCTTGACACGCTAAAGGCTGGTGGAGTGACTTTTGAAAATATGGAGTCCGGCGTACAGTTTGACAGCCTTAAGAGGGAAGACATACTGTTTGCCAATGTTTATCTTGGCGCAGAACCAATCATTAAAGCACTGGCTCTGGGGGCTGATGTTGTAGTTACCGGACGCTGTGCCGATACTGCGCTTTTTCTGGCGCCCATGGTCCATGAACTCGGCTGGAAACTTGACGATTGGGATAAGATTGCCGCCGGTGTAGTATGCGGCCACCTGATGGAATGTTCGGCCCAGTCTACCGGAGGCAATTTTAGCGGAGACTGGTGGGAGGTTCCCGCTATGCACCGTCCGGGCTATCCTGTAGTTGAAATCAGTGAGGACGGAGAGGCTGTTTTAACTAAACCGGAGCCGTGCGGCGGCCTTGTCAGCCGGGAAACTGTTACCGAGCAGCTTGTCTATGAAATAGGCGACCCCAGGAGCTATATAACTCCAGATGTGATTGCCGATTTTACCAGTGTCCGCCTGGAAGACCTGGGTGATAACCGGGTGGCGATAAAAGGCGTAAAGGGGAGGCAGCGGCCGGATAACCTGAAGGTTTCTATCGGCTACAGCAACGGCTTCTGCGGAGAGATGACCATACGCTACCCCTGGCCGCATGCACTGAGGAAAGCGCAGAAGGCCGAGGAAATTATCCGCCAGCAATTAAAGATGCTGCCAATCAGCGTTGAAGAAATAATAGCTGAATATGTGGGCATTAACTCGCTTTTGGGGCCGGCAGCTGTTGAACCTGCTGAGGAACTGAACGAAGTTGGGCTGCGCATGGCAATCAGGACAAGGAGTAAAAGAGAGGCCGAAATGTTTCCTCGCCTGTTTCCGTCGCTTGCACTTAACGGTCCTCCGGGGCTTGGGGCGGGGAGTTTTGGCGCTGAACGCGCCCGTGAACTGATTTCACTGTGGTCGGCGCTGATTCCCAGGGAACTTGTGACGGCTACCGTGACTGTATTGGAGGTGAACTGACAGATGCGGCAGGTGCAGCTTTATGAGGTAGCCCGGAGCAGGTCCGGGGACAAGGGAGATTCTTGCAACATCGGGCTTATCGCCAGACAGCCAAAATACTACCAGCTATTGGAGAGGGAAGTTACCGCGGAGAGGGTGAAGAGCCATTTCGGTTTCTATGTGAAGGGAAAAGTGGAGAGGTATGAGATGCCAAATATTGACGCTCTGAATTTTGTCCTGCACGGGGCGTTAAACGGCGGCGCTGCCAGTTCAATCCGCAGTGATAATCTAGGCAAGTGTTTTAGCAGCGTCTTGCTTAGAATGTATATAAAAGTGGATGAAAAAGAGCTTTGAGCGGGAGTGTGGTGGAAGCATGTACTCAGATATAATCTACATGAAAAAGGACAGGGTAGCGGTGCTGACGATGAACCGCCCCCAGATCAGGAATGCTCTCAGTTTCAGGATGGCAATGGAGATGATTGATGCCTTGAAAAAGGCGGACGCTGACCCGGAGGTGGGGGCTGTGGTGCTGAGGGGTGAAGGCAGGGCTTTTTGTGCCGGCGGCGATATCTCTGAGTTTGCCACTGTGACAGAGAAGGGTTCGGTGGAAATTTATCTGGAAGGGGTTGAAACGACAGAGCTTTTTCTGATGGGTGACAGGATGCAAAAACCCCTGGTTGCTGCTGTCAACGGCATGGCCATGGGGGGTGGTATCGGCTTAATTGCCATGTGCCATCTGGCCATTGCCAGTGATACTGCCAAGCTTGGCCTCACCGAGATTAACCTGGCTTTTTTCCCCTATGTAGTGCTGCCATTGGTGATGAGAGCGGTCGGTTACCGCAAAGCTCTGGAACTTAGCCTGACAGGAGTTCAATTTGATGCTTTCAAGGCAAAAGAGATAGGGCTTGTCAATGATGTGGTTCCTGCGGAGAAGCTTGATGAGGAAGTTTTAAATATAGCAGGCAGGATGTCGCAAAGGAGTCCCCTTGCTTTGCGGATGGGCCTGTCGGGAGCGCTCCAGGCCTCAAAAATGCCTGTAGCCGAGGCCGCTGCCCATATGAATATACTGCGGACTGTTGCTTTTAAGAGTAATGACCTGGAGGAGGGAGTCAGGGCGTTCCTGGAGAAAAGGCAGCCTGCCTGGCAGTCAAATAGCTGCAAAAATTGCACAAAGAGGTGAACGAGTCTGAAAAGCATTAATTCTAACATTGATGGTGTGGTTGTGGAAATTAAGGTTAAGGTCGGTGATGAAATACGCCCGGGACAGGATGTCTTAGCCGTGGAGTCGATGAAAAGCATAATTTCCCTGGTGGCGGAAATAAGCGGGGTTGTGAGGGAGATAAGGGTGGCTGTGGGCGACTTTATCGGCGAGGATGACCCCCTGATTATTCTGGCATGATCATGTTTAAGAAAATTCTGATCGCCAACAGAGGTGAAATTGCGGTCAGGGTTATGAGGGCGTGCCGAGAGCTGGGTATAGCTGCGGTTGCTGTCTATTCCGACGCTGACAGGGAAGCGCTGCATGTAAAACTGGCAGACGAGAAATTTTACATCGGAGAGCCTCCTGTCTCCAGGAGTTATCTCAATATGGACAGGATAATCAACGCGGCTTTGGAGAGCGGCGCGGAGGCAATTCATCCGGGGTACGGGCTGTTGTCTGAAAACCATGAGTTTGCACACAGGTGCAGTGAAAACGGGCTGGTATTTATCGGGCCTTCGCCTGAGTCCATCCGGCTGATGGGAAACAAGCTTACTGCCCGCAGGTTGCTGTCGGAAAAGGGAGTCCCGGTAGTACCGGGTTGTGATGAGCCGCTGCAGGACGAAAAAGAAGCGCTCTTGGCAGCTGAAAAAATTGGCTATCCAGTGATGCTTAAAGCTGCGGCAGGCGGCGGCGGGATCGGCATGGCTGCGGTGGCTTCACCAGAGCAGATGCCGCAGGCTTTTAAGGAATGCTCCTGGCGGGGCAAAGCCAGTTTTGGCAGTGAGACTGTCTACCTGGAAAAGCTGATTGAAAACCCGCGTCATATAGAGGTGCAGGTGCTTGGTGATAAGGCCGGGAATGTCGGGCATCTTCTGGAAAGAGAATGTTCAGTGCAGCGCAGGCATCAAAAAATTATTGAAGAGGCGCCTTCTCCCTTTGTGGATACAGAACTGAGAGATAAGCTGACCAGTGCCGCCCTTATGTGCGCAAGGGCAATAAGATATGAAAATGTGGGCACAGTGGAATTCATTGTGGGTGAAGACAGGGAACCCTACTTTCTTGAGATGAACACCAGGCTCCAGGTGGAACATGCTGTGACTGAAATGATTACAGGCCTTGATCTGGTTCACGAACAGATAAAAATCGCCTGCGGGCAGCAGATACCACTGACGTCGCCAAAAGCCCGCGGCTGGGCGCTGGAGTGCAGGGTGTGCGCGGAAGACCCGGAAACCCTTCTCCCTGCACCGGGCAGGATTACTGACCTGAGTCTTCCGGAGCGCCGACACTTGCGCATTGACCACGGCCTGCTCCCCGGGTACAAAGTTTCCGCTTTCTATGATTCATTGCTGGCCAAAGTGGTGGTGTGGGGGGAGAGCCGGGAGGCTGCACTTTTAAAGATGGTGGAGGCACTGCAGCAAATAGAGATTGGGGGCATAAAAACCAATCTGCCTCTGTTATTAAGAGTCCTTGGCAACAGTCACTTTAAGCAGGGAAGATATGACACCAACCTGCTGTCAGTCATTAATAATTCGGGAGGGAGGCAATAGAAGATGGGTATGTATTTCACTCAGGAACACGAGGTAATTCGCAAGTCAGTGCGCGAGTTTATTGCCAGGGAAATTACTCCGTACATGGATGAATGGGAAGAGGCCGGAGAATTTCCCGCTTTGATTTTTAAAAAACTGGGAGACCTGGGGATATTGGGCCTGCGCTGTCCTGAAAAATACGGCGGCATTGATGCAGATTTATTCAGTGCCCTTGTCATAGCTGAAGAGATGGCACAGTGCGGCGGGGCCGGCCTGCCGATGAGTATAGCTGTGCAGTCCGACATGGTTATTCCCACCATTCTAAAGTTTGGCAGCGAGGAGCAGATTGAGCGCTTCCTGCTGCCTGCCATTAAGGGTGAAATCATCACAGCCCTGGCTATTACAGAGCCGGACGCAGGATCTGATGTGGCCGGCATCAAGACTTTCGCCGTTAAAGACGGTGATGAGTGGGTAATAAACGGCAGCAAAATGTTTATTACAAACGGGCCAAGGGCCGACGTGGTCATAGTGGTGGTCAAAACAGAAAAGGCCAAAGGTTACCTGGGTGTGACCCTCTTTCTTGTGGAAAAGGGCATGCCGGGCTTTACTGTCTCAAAGAAACTGGATAAGTTGGGGATGCGCAGTTCGGACACAGGTGAGCTGAGTTTTATTGATTGCCGTGTGCCCCACAGCAATGTGCTCGGCAGGGTAGGCGAGGGTTTTTACCATATCATGTGGGAACTGCAGGGCGAAAGGGTCGCCGCGGCCGCGGGCGCCGTTGCAGTAGCACAGTACTGCCTGGATATGGGCATCAAATATGCAAAGGAAAGAGTCCAGTTTGAAAGGCCCATCAGTAAATTTCAGGTCATTCGCCACCGTTTTGCCGAATTGTCGGCACAGCTTGAGGCGGTGCGGCAGTTTGTCTACCACATGGTATATAGGATTGACAACGGTGAATACCCGGTTAAGGAAATTTCCATGTGCAAGCTGCTTTCGTCCAGGCTTGCTTTCGAGATTGCCGATTTTGTCCTGCAGGTCCACGGCGGCTATGGCTATATGACCGAATATCCCATTTCCCGGTTGTGGCGGGATATACGCCTTTACAGGATAGGCGCCGGTACGGACGAAATTATGCTTGAAATTATCTCCAAACAGTTAAATCTCTGAGGAAAGGGTTGGCGTCAATGACAGACAAAGTTGAAACGTTGAGAATAAATAAAGAAACTGCCCGCTGTATGGGCGGGCCGGATAAGATTGCAAAGCAGCACGGACAAAATAAAATGACTGCTCGCGAGCGGCTTGACCTGCTATTTGATCCGGGCACTTTTTACGAGACGGGAATACTCGCCCATTCCAACCACCCTGCCATAGGCAGCAGGAATACGCCGGCTGACGGCGTTATTACCGGCTTTGGCAATATTGACGGGCGCCTGGCCTGTGCTGCTGCTTACGATTTTACCGTACTCGCGGGCTCCATGGGGGAAGTGGGAGAGCGCAAAGTGAGCCGCCTGCGAGCATGGGCGCTGGAAAAAAGAGTGCCCATGATCTGGCTGGTTGACTCGGCAGGGGCGCGGATTCAGGAAAGCACCGGTTCTCAGTTTGCAGAGTCGGGGAAGCTGTTTTTCGATCAGGTCACTATGTCCGGCGTGGTGCCGCAGGTTGCCGCCATGATGGGTCCCGGAGCTGCGGGGACGGCATACATCCCTGCTCTGGCGGATTTTGTCCCCATGGTCAAAGGTACGAGCAGTATGGCTCTTGGCGGGCCGCATCTGGTCAAGGCGGCAATCGGAGAGGATATTTCGGAGCAGGAGCTTGGAGGTTCCCATATTCACTGTACAAAAAGCGGTGTCGCCGATCTGGAGGTGGATGACGACAAAGAATGTATTAAGAGCATAAAGAGATTCCTGAGTTATCTGCCATCCAATAACCTGGAACTGCCCCCTGTGGCAGCGGCGGATGACCCGCCTGACAGGGTGATAGAAGAACTCAACTCAATCATCCCCGATAATCCGAAACTGCCATTTAACATGTACGATGTGATTGAAAATATCGTGGACAGGGGCAGCTTTTTTGAAATCAAGTCCGGCTGGGCGAAAAACCTGATAACCGGTTTTTCGCGCTTCAACGGAAATTCCTGCGGCATTGTGGCCAGCCAGCCCATGGTCAGGGGAGGCATACTTGATATTGACTCTGCCGATAAGGCGACAAGGTTTATGCAGCTCTGCGACGCTTTTAATGTTCCTCTCATCTTCCTGCAGGATGTTCCCGGCTTTATCATCGGCTCGCGTGTGGAAAAACTCGGTATCATCCGGCACGGGGCAAAAATGCTTTTTGCTGTTTCCGAGGCTACGGTGCCCAAAATTACGGTTGTGCTGCGCAAAGCCTATGGCGCCGGTTACTATGTAATGTGCGGGAAGCACTACGAGCCCGATTTGATTGTTGCCTGGCCCTCCGCCGAGATTAGTGTAATGGGCCCGGAAGGCGCTGTTAACATTATCTTCCGCCGCGAGATTGCCGAGTCGGAGAATCCGGAAGAATTAAGGGATGAACGCTGCGCTGCTTTCAGGCAGTTAATCAGCCCTTATCTTGCTGCCTCCAATAATTATATCGATGATATTATCGAGCCCTCTGAAACAAGAAAGGTCATTATCAAAGGCTTAGCTCTGGCCAAAAACAAAAAAATCCAACGCCCCTGGAGAAAGCACGGTGTAATGCCTGTGTAGCGTTAAATTAGATTAAGGGTTAAGGGACTATGCTTAGTATGTGCAGCGTAAATTAACTGTGAATTTAAAAAATTCTAGCAATTGTTTTAATTGCATCAAATACGCGGTGACTTAACGACAGGGAGGTGGCAATAGAGGATAATTAAGAAACGGGATCGGAACGGGGGTTGTTTTAAAAAATAAGTGACAGGAGGGGAAGTTATGAAAAAACAAAATCGCGGAAGCAATCTTAGCAGCTATAAATTGCTGATTTTAGCATTTACCCTACTAATAGTGTTTACTTCTATTACCGGTTGCGCTAAAAAGGAGGCGCCGGTTGCCAAGACTCCGACGATTAAGGTGGCAGTTGCCGGCCCCATGGCGTTTGTTCATGGCGACCACAAATGGAAAGGCGCCGTACTGGCGGCGGAAGAAATTAATGCCGCGGGCGGTGTCAGGGTTGGTGATGAAAAGCGCCTGATTGAACTTGTTAAGGTGGATACCAACGAATTACTGAGCGTCCCTGATGCGGCGAGCGCCATAGAACGGGCGATCACTGTGGATAAAGTGGATGTTATTGTGGGCGGGTTCAGGTCCGAGGCCGTGCTCGCCATGCAGGATGTGGCCATGGACCATAAAATCCTTCACCTGGGCGTGGGCGCAATCACCCACGACCTTACCGACAAGGTGGTTTCTAATTATGACCGCTACAAGTATTACTTCAGGACTGTGCCTTTTAAGGCCGGCGATGTTATTACCACATCGTTCCTGCTGCTGCAGGAAGCCGCCGCCGTAGTCAGGGAAGAATTGGGAATTCCTGTACCAAAGGTTGCTATCCTTGTAGAAAAAGTTCTTGGCTTTGACCCTGTGGCGGCCGCCGCCCCGCAGGCTATTCCCACCATGGGCATGGAGGTGGTAGGTACTGTGTGGAGGCCCTCGCAGACCGCCACTGACGTAACCGCCGAGCTCACTGCAATTCGTGAGTCCGGCGCCCATATCATCTACTCTATTCTGTCAGGGCCCGTGGGTATTGTTTATGCCAGGCAGTGGGAAGAAATGCAGATACCTGCCGTTTCCATCGGTATTAACGTGGAGGCGCAAGCCGGCGGTTTTTGGCAGTCTACCGGCGGCAAAGGCAATTATGAGACTACACTGTCGTTTTTGTCCAGAGTTGCTGTTACAGAAAAAACCATACCTTTTTATGATAAATTCCTTGCAACATATAAAGAGGCCCCGCTCTACCTTGCAGGCTCGTATGACACGATTTACATGCTGGCTGAAGCGATAGAAAGGGCGGGTTCTCTGGATTCGGACGCGCTGGTGGTTGAAATGGAGAAAACAGATTATATCGGAACAAGCGGACGGTTTGTCTTTGATGAAAGGCATGACCCCAAGTGGGGGCCCCAGTTCCAGGCAGGTTTGGGAGTCCAGTGGATTGACGGTAAGCAGGTGGTATTCTGGCCCTTTGGCTGGCAGGGAGTGAAGCATGAAGGAGCTGTGCGCTATACAATCCCGCCGTGGGTTGTAAAGCACTGGAAACAATAATTTCTGCAGGGCGGATAAATTTTAATGCAGGTGTACCAAAAACATTTATCCGCCCTTTTCCACTTTATCGGCATGATTCGACAAAGCGAAAGGGTGTTGTTTGCCTTATGTGGCAGCAAATTCTGATTCTTGGCCTTATCAGCGGTGGAAAATATGCGCTGTTAGCTCTTGGTTTTTCTCTTATTTATGGTGTAGCCAGGATAATGAACCTGAGCCACACCGCGTATTACATGATGTCTGCTTATCTCATTTTGTACCTGAACCAGGTTTTACATGTCCCTTTACTGCTCAGCATGCTAATTGCCATCGTGGCTGTGGTGGTCATCGGCCTTGCCTGTTATAAGTTTGTGATCGCGCCTGTGAGGGAACGGTTTACCACTGTCCTCATTGTGACGCTGGTACTGGCTATTGCCGCGCAAGAGGTTGTTTTGCTTACTTTTGGCGGCTACTACCGCACGCTGCCCAAACTCATCCCCGGCAATACTTATTTGTTTGGCATACAGCTGACAAAACAGCACTTGCTTACGCTGTTAATTGTAGTAGCTGTCCTGATAGCCTTTTGGCTGTTATTGTTTAAGACTAAGCTTGGCGTCGCCATTCGAGCCATGGCTCAGGACCGTGAAGCAGCAAACCTGATGGGTATACCTGAGAGCCGTATTGCCACCATTACCGTGGCTATCTCGGTGGCACTGGCCGCGTTGGGAGGCGCTGTGGTAGCTCCTTTGTATATTTTGGACCCGGTGATGTGGGTGCACCCCCTGGTTGTAGTGATGGCTGCTGTTATCCTCGGGGGGCTGGGAAGCATTAAGGGCAGTATAATAGGTGCTTTTGTGCTTGCCTTTACCGAAGTTCTGCTGGTGTTAAACATGCCGCAGCTGTCCTATTTGAAAGGCGCCATCTCCATGCTGGTAATGCTGGTAATACTGATGATTCGCCCTGAAGGGCTTTTTGGTATATTTATGGAGGGCGAAAGGTAGGTGTGACTATGATAAAATACCTGGCAAGAAAAATATTTAAAGATTTTCAGGGTGAGATATTAGCCCTTCCCACCCGTTCCATTCTGTTTGCCGCGGGATGTATGCTTTTCCTTCTGCCACTTTTCACCAGGGACCTCTACCTTTTGCGGATTTTATCATTGGCTGCTTTCTTCGCCATCTTTGCCGCCAGTTGGGATCTGTTAGCCGGGATCTGCGGGCAGTTTAATCTAGGCCATTCCTTGTTTTTTGGTGTAGCTGCCTACAGCTCGGCCCTGCTTAATCTGCGGCTCGGACTGCCAACTGTGCTCACAATACCGGCCGGTGCACTGGTGGCAGTGGCGGCAGGACTGGTGCTTGGCCTGCCGGGGCTCAGGCTGAAGGGCCCCTATTTCAGCCTTGCCAGCCTGGCGTTTCCAACAATTATGCTGGGGGTAGTTATAACCTTTTCCAACATGACCGGAGGGGAACTGGGGATTTCCGGCATCAGCCGCCTGAGCAGCACCAGGCTGATTGAATTCTATGTAAGCCAGACGGTTATGGTGATTGCGGTGCTGATAATGTGGAAGATTGCCACTTCAAAGACAGGGCTTATATTTCACGCCATCCGGGAGGATGAAATCGCCGTCAGGGCCTCCGGCATCAATACTTCTTTTTATAAAATGCTGGCCTTTAGCCTCAGCGGCTTCTTTGCCGGTATCGCCGGAGGAATGTACGCCCATTTCATGCGTGTGGCGGGCCCTTCCACCTTGGATTTGGTACTTTCTCTGCAGATTATCGTGTGGGCGATTTTCGGTGGTATAGCCACAATTTACGGCCCTGTTGTGGGCGTCTTTATACTTTTCCCGTTAATTGAATTCCTGCGGATAGTGCCGCAAATCCGCACACTGGCCTTTGCTTTGATTGTGATAATAGTTTTGCGTATAATGCCTGAAGGAGTAACAACCTGGGTTCAGGACCTGCTGGAAAAGGAATGTCCAAGATGCAAAGAACGCAACGCCTTTATACTGTCGTCCTGCAGGATATGCGGCGTGGAGATTGGACGCGGCTTCAAGATTAAGTTTCTGAAAAGAGGTGCTTGATATGGAATGGTACGCAAATAAGCCATGGCTGGCCAACTATAGTGCTGAAATGAAGGCGACAGTTGATATCCCGGAAATGCATATCCCGGAAGTATTTAGCGGAATGTGCGATAAGTACGGGAAAAAGGCGGCTGTAATTTTTTATGGCAGGCAGCTTACATACCGGGAGCTGTACAACCAGGTTGTGAGCCTGGCGTCGTCGTTAAGCCAGGCGGGTATTGGCAAGGGGGATGTTGTTGCCCTCTATTTACTAAACAGTCCTCAATACATTATCAGCTATATGGCTGTTTTAATGACCGGAGCAACAGTTACTCCAGTCAGCCCCGTTTTCACAAGTCATGAACTTAAATACCAACTGACGGACAGCGAAGCCAAAGCCATTGTCTGCCAGGACATTCTCTATGACAATTTTGAAAAAACAGGGATAAGTCTGAACCCGGTTATTATTACGGGCATTGAAGAGTACCTGCCGCCTCTGCGCAGAATTATGGGCAAGACTCTGCTAAAAAACTTTTCCCGGGATATGGACCTGCCGACGCCCGTTATTCCCAGTGAGCCCTGGATTCACCAGCTTCAGGATCTGGTGAACAAGAAATCTTTGCCTCCCAGTGTTGAAATCAGCCCTGATGAAGACCTGGCCTCCATTACATATTCAGGCGGCACAACCGGTGCTCCCAAAGGCGTGATGCTCAGCCACCGCCAGTTAATCGCCGGTTGCATGCAATTTCTGGCCTTCATCCCCTCTCTGGAGATGGGAAAAGAAGTTTTTCCTGCTTACCTGCCTTTATACCACGCTTACGGGCAGATGGTTGTGATGCTGGGTGGCATAACAACCGGCGCTACCATGGTAATTTTTACCACGCCTGACATAGACAGTATTCTGGATTCAATTGAACGCTACGGTGTCACCATCTTTTTCGGTGTGCCCACTTTTTATGAATACCTGAAGGAATATGACAAAACAAGCCGTGTAAATTGGCGCAAAATGAAACTGCTTGTGTGCGGGGCGGATACACTGCATGAACGTACAGCCAAAGAGTGGGAGCGCCGTACCGGCTCCAGAATCACCGAGGGCTACGGCCAGACGGAGAGCGGCGGCGTCTCCATGGCCAATCCTGTCCACAAGCCAAAGCAGGGTAGTATCGGTATTCCTATCACAAATATTACAGCGGCAATTTTGCACCCTGACGAAAATGAATTTTTACCTCCCGGCGAAGTTGGCGAAATTTCCATCAACGGTGTCAACGTAGCAACGGGCTATTGGCGGAAACCTGAAGCCAGCGCCGAAGTGTTCACGGAGTTTGGCGGGCAGAAATGGATGAGGACCGGAGACATGGGATATATGGATGAAGAGGGGTATTTCTATTTTGTTGACCGCAAAAGAGATTTAATCAAGTACAAAGGATATTCGGTTTTTGCCAGAGATGTTGAAGAAGTCCTCTATTCCCATCCCCACATCAGAGCGGCAGGGGTTGTCGGTATTCCCGATCCGCGGGTAGGCCAGCTTGTGAAGGCATATGTGGTCCTGCAGCCCGAAGCGCGCGGTAAAATCAGTGAAGAAGAAATTATCCAGTTCTGCCAGGAGCGCCTGTCGCACTATAAAGTGCCAAGGATTGTGGAGTTTCAGGGAGAACTGCCCAAAACCGACGTTGGTAAGGTTTCACGGCGTGAACTGCGGGAGCAGGAGGAGGCAATATAAAAAATGAGCAGTGACTTCCTTGTGGTTGAGAACTTAAGCAAGCGCTTCGGTGGCTTACAGGCTGTAGACAATGTGTGTTTTCGGACGGGCAGGCACGAAATGGTGGGCCTGATCGGTCCAAACGGAGCCGGTAAAACGACGCTTGTCCGCCTTATCATGGGCATCCTTAAAGCTGATTCCGGAAAAATCACCCTCAGGGGGCAAAACCTGCTTGGCAAAAAGACATGGAAAATCGTTGAATACGGTGTTACCAGCACTTTTCAGAATGTGCGCCCGTTTGCGCATCTGCCCATTATTGCCAACGTCATGGTTCCCTGCCTTGGCCCCCGGGCTTCAAAGAGGGGAGAGTGGGTCAAAAAGATTGAGGCAAGAGCTATGGATGCCCTGGAATTCGCGGGCATTGCCGACCTGGCCAGGGAACCCGCCTCCCGCCTGTCAGAGGGCGACCTTAAAAGGTTGGAAGTTGCCAGGGCCATAGCCTGTGACCCTGAACTGCTTATTCTTGATGAGCCATTTGGCGGGCTTAACCCTGCAGAGACCGGCTTAATGGCCAAATCACTGCAAAGATTGCACAAAGGCGGACGTTTTGGCCGTTTGCACAGCGAAGGGCCTGCGATGATAATCATAGAACATAAACTGTCCGAGCTCATGAGAATTGTGGACCGTGTAATTGTCCTGAATTTCGGTCAGGTAATTGCGACCGGCACACCCGAAGAGATAGTCAATAATCCTCAGGTGATCGAGGCCTACATCGGTAAAGAGGTGGTATAATGCTGCTGGAGGTTGAAAATCTTTCTGTAAGTTATGATACGGCTACCATTATAAATGACGTGAGTATTAAAGTCAGTGAAAAAGAATTTGTCGGGCTGGTCGGCCCAAACGGAGCAGGCAAGACAACACTTTTACGCGCTATAACCGGACTTGTCAAGTGGGAGAAGGACAACAAGCAGGGGCAGCGTCAGGGCAGAATAAAATTCGAAGGCACAGTTAAGTTTTCAGGAGAGGAGCTAAGCCGGATGCCGGCCCACGAGATTGTGAAAAGGGGGTTAATTCACTGTCCCGAGCGAAGAAGGCTTTTCAGTGAGATGACTGTCTATGACAACTTGCTTGCCGGCGCTTATTTGGCGGATAAAAAGAAGTTTAACCGGCTGCTGCAGGAAATATATCACCTGTTTCCGGTGCTCAAGACACGGGCAAAGCAGATAGCCGGCACTCTTTCCGGCGGAGAGCAGCAAATGCTGGCTATCGGCAGATCACTGATGTTAGAGCCCAAACTGTTGTGTATTGATGAGCCATCCATCGGCCTTGCACCCATAACCAAACGCAACCTGTTTGAGCGCATTGCCGGCATAGCAGCTTCCGGCATAGCAGTTTTACTGGTTGAACAGGATGTGGTAACAACCTTTTCCATGTCTGCCCGCAATTATATTCTCTCTCACGGACGCCTCGTAAGCGAAGGCAGCAGCCAGGAGTTATTGAAAGATGAGGGAATACGCAAATCCTATCTTGGACTTTGAAAGGAGAGAGCATTATGCTTGCCAATATTAATTATTTTGAGGATTTTTCACCCGGCATGACGTTTACATCACATGGGAGGACTGTGACGGAGGCTGATATCGTTAATTTTGCCGGTATTACCGGTGACTGGTACCCGCTTCATACAGACGAAGAATATGCTTCTAAAACGCCTCCTTTTTACCGCCGCATCGCCCATGGCATGCTTGTTTTATCCATAGCTTCCGGTTCAATATTTATTCCGCTGCGCCTGCTTATCGCTTTTTATGGCATAGATAAACTCCGTTTTGTAAACCCCGCTTTTATCGGAGATACAATACGGACTGCACTCACAGTGCAGGAAATCGAAAAAAAGGATTTTGGCGGACTGGTGACTTTCGAGAAGAATGTCTTAAATCAGAGAAATGAATTAGTCGTTAAGGCTATTATCAAAGTTCTTTTCAGAAGCAAAGAAGATGATAACTAAAGTGGATGGTAGAGTGTAACAAATTAAGCACTGAGGGATTGAGCCGGGCAGCAGCCCGGCTTTACCCTTTCCTGTGAGTGTATAGCGGTTCATAATAAGAAAAGAATTTATGCGTTTTGTGTGATTAAAGAGGACTATTAATTTAACTTGTAGAAAAATAGAAGAAGCATTACAGAAAACCAGGGAGGCGTTTGGTATGATAATTGAAAGCAGAAACCCGGTGCAAAGAGTTTTAATGGGACCGGGGCCAAGTACTGTAGACCCAAGGATACTGAGGGCGATGTCGGAGCCCACGCTTGGGCATCTTGACCCCCAGTTCTTAAAAATCATGAACGAGTGCATGGATATGCTGAGGTATATATTCAACACAGAAAACAGGCTTACTATTCCCATGTCCGGAACAGGAAGCAGCGGCATGGAAACCACTTTCGTCAATATTCTGGAACCTGGAGACAAGGTGGTAATAGGTGTTAACGGCGTTTTTGGCATGAGAATGGCTGACATGGCCGGCAGGTGCGGGGCGCAAGTAATTCAGGTTGAAGCTCCCTGGGGTAAACCGATCGACCCTGCTGATGTGGATAATGCTTTAGCAAAAAACAGCGGGGTAAAGTTTTTTGCTGTTGTCCATGCAGAAACATCGACAGGAGTTCTGCAGCCACTTAAAGAATTGGCGGACATCTGCAAAAAATATGATGTGATATTTTTAGCCGATACTGTTACTTCCCTGGGAGGGGTGCCTGTAGATATTGATGACAATGGTGTTGACGTATCCTTTAGCGGCACACAGAAATGTTTAGGCTGCCCTCCCGGACTTGCACCGGTTACATTTAATGAAAAAGCCAGTAAAGCTGTTAAAAGCCGTAAAACCAAGGTGCAAAGCTGGTATTTGGACTTGTCTATGATTGAGCAGTACTGGGGTAATGAGCGTGTTTACCATCATACGGCGCCGATAAATATGATTTATGCGCTTCATGAATCGTTAAGAATTATAGTGGAAGAAGGCAGGGAAAGCAGATTTAAAAGACATAAGAAGAATCACAAGGCTTTGGGGGATGGTTTAGAAGCTATGGGTTTGAGCCTCATAGTTGACAGGGAGTACAGATTGCCGAGCCTGACAACGGTCTATGCTCCGGAAGGAATTAATGAAGCCGATGTCAGGAAACAGCTGCTGGAGAAATATAATATGGAAATCGGCGGAGGACTTGGTGTATTCAAAGGCAGGGCCTGGCGGATAGGGCTAATGGGGTATGCCAGCAACCAGGCCAATGTATTTCTTTGTTTAACCGCTCTGGGTAATATCCTGGAGAGCATGGATAGGAAAGTTGACAAAAAGGCGGCACTGGAAGCTGCAGCGGCTGTCTATTCCAGCTAAATAAGAATAGAAAACAGGATGCAAGAAAAATCGGCCACTTCAGTGTATGAAGTGGCCGATTTTCAGATTCTTTGTATCAGGCGATATCGTCTGATTTTTCTTTTTGTGTCATTTTCTGCTTTTCTTCTTCAAGGAGGACACGGCGCAGAATTTTCCCTATAGCACTCTTTGGCAGTTCCGCACGGAATTCGACCTGGCGTGGAACCTTGTACTTGGCCATTTTCTGGGTGCAGAAATCAAGCACTTCCTTTTCCGTGCAGGTTTCGCCTTCTTTGAGCACTACGTAGGCTTTAAGGACTTCACCGTAATAATTATCGGGCAAGCCGGCGGTAACAGCTTCAGCTATTTTGGGGTGCTCAAAGAGGACTTCGTCTACTTCGCGGGGATAGACATTGTAGCCGCCGGTGATAACCATATCTTTTTTGCGGTCCACAATGTAGAAGTAGCCGTCTTCGTCCATTTTAACGATATCCCCGGTAAAAAGCCAACCGTCACGCAGTGTCTGGGCTGTCTCTTCAGGCCTGTTCCAGTAGCCTTTCATCACCTGAGGCCCTTTAATAATAAGTTCACCTTCCTGGCCCACAGGTATCTCCAGTGTGCCCGTTTCAATGTCTACAACTCTGCAGTCTGTATCAGGATAGGGGAAGCCCACGCTGCCGGGTTTGCGTATACCTTTCATGGGATTAGCATGTGTTACGGGTGAAGCCTCGGACAGGCCGTAGCCCTCAAGCATCTTGGAACCGGTCCGCTCTTCAAAGCGGGCCATCACGTCCACAGGCATGGGCGCTGCGCCGCTGTTGCAGATTTCCACAGAATCGATGCCGTACTGATCGGCTTCGGGGTGGTTGGTGATAGCCGTATAAATGGTAGGAACGGCGGGGAAGAGTGATGGTTTGTACTGTTTTATCAGTGCCAGCAGAGCGTCTATATCAAAACGCGGGATAAGTACCTGTCCTGAAGGCAGTGTCAGCCCTACATTCATTACGCAGGTCATTCCATACGAGTGGAAGAAGGGCAAAATACCGATGCCGTACTCCTGTTTTACTCCGTCCTTATGTCTTTGTTCCAGCCATTCACCGAGCCACTCTTTGACCTGTACGACGTTGCTTACAAGGTTGGAATGTGTTAACATTACCGCCTTGGGGAAACCTGTGGTGCCGCCTGTGTATTGAAATACTGCCACGTCTTCTTTGGCATTAATCTCCGCTTTGACAGAACCGGGCCCGTACTGCTCGAGCAGATCCTCAAACCAGATAACCTCTCCCTCAACCGGTGTCCATAGCATACGAGCGACGATTACTTTTTCTACAGCTAACTTGTCACGCACCGCGTGAAAAGAACCGAAGACAGCGTCAACCGCAAAGAATATTTTAGCGCCTGAATCCCTGATGATGAACTCCACCTCGGTCGGTGTATAGAGGGGGTTCATCTGCACTACCACTGCACCCAGCTTCATGCAGGCATAGTAGGTGTAGACATACTGCGGGCAGTTAGGCATCATCAGCGCCACCCGGTCACCTTTTTTTACACCAAGGCCGGTCATAGCAGCTGCCATACGGTCAATTTTATCATGCATCTCTTTGAAAGTAATCTCATTGCCAAAAAAGACGAGGGCAACAAGATCGGGGTAGTCGGCAGTATGCTCCTTTAAGTAGTCGTACAGTGAAATATCGGGGTACTCCAGATGCCAGCGAACAGGGTAATTTTTAAGCCATAAACGCTCACCCATCATTTAACCTCCTTCTTCAGGTTAATTATATATATTAAATATTTCTATATAGAAATGAATATTCCTACGTAAGTTGAGCAAAAGTTTAAAATATTTATGAAAATAAAAATTTAAACCAAAGAAAGTAGGGAAAATGCCCCCGGATGCAGAAACCTATACCATTGATGTAGTTTCTTCTGTGTAATAAAAATGAAGCAATAAATAAGCAAGGAAGGTATCTGTATGTTTCTGCAGTTGCTCCAGGATACTATTATTTTGTTTTCAGTGGGAGTATGCGGCTGGTTTGTCTTCAGGCTGCTTCGTCTCCCCATCGCTTCTTTTTTAGGGCCTATTTTTTTTATTGGCGCCTTTAAAATCGCGCAGCTGTCAATCCCGCCTGTTCCTGGTTATCTTTCCCCCCTTGTCCAGGTTTTCCTTGGCGTCTTTGTGGGGTCTAAAATCACAAGGGACACAGTAGGTCAGTTAAAGAAAATGATAATTCCTACTTTAACGATAATCATCTGGGCAGTGTCAGTGGTATTTTTACTGGGGAGGCTTTTGGCAAGCGTAACAGACCTGGACCTTTACACAGCAATGCTCTCTTCGAGCATGGGCGGCCTGCCCGAGATGACTATTATTGCCATGGCCACTAACGCGCGGGTAGAAGTTATTGTAATTGTACAGCTGTTCCGTGTGGTATTGACTGTTACAGCCTTCCCGCTCCTGCTTCGGTTCTTGGTTCCTGAAAGTGCGGCAGCCGCTCGCGGTGAGGATAAGACCGGAGGTGGCAATAAACCGGGTTTATCGATGCTGGCATTTGGGGCAGCAGTGTCAAAATATAAGCAAAAAAACAGCGAATTTTTTCTAAGACTGAGGCAGATAAACAAAAAGGAGGCAGCGCTTAATCTGTGGCGGGGGATGTTTACATTAATTATCGGCGCCTGTGGCGGTATGTTTTTTAATTATATTGGCGTGCCCGCGGGGGTAATGATTGGTTCCATGTTTTTTATTGCCATAGCTTCCCTCACAGGAATAAGACTTAAAGCCCCTTCAACCAATATTTTTGGACTTCTCATGGTAGGAGCAGGTATCATGATTTCAGATAATATTACAGCGGATACGCTTGATACGCTGCTTTCTGCTAATCTTCTTTTTGTAGTCATGATTTCAACTGTGCTAATTTTTCTCTCTTCATTGGTGGTTGCTTATTTTATCAGCAAAGTTTCAGGCTGGGACTACGCGACAAGTTTTCTGGCGGCAGCGCCTGCTGGGTTTACTGTTATGACTTTACTGGCAGTGAAATACGACAGGGATCCTTTCCGTGTCTCTATCCTGCATCTGTGCCGGCTGGTAGCTTTAAAGTCAGTTATTCCTTTATACTTTATGATCATCAGTAGACTGTAAGCAGGAATGAATAAACAAGGGAGGTAGCAGGGTGGAAAAAAAAAGCTTTTCATTGACAGGCTGTATTCTGTGGCCATGAGAGACAAAAAAATGTTTAGAGGCAAGAATTTAGTGATCATTCTTACCTATGGCGGTGATGATGTATTTGAATCAGGCGCCATTAATGCCATAAGGTCTTTTCAGGATATGTGCAGGTATGTCGGCGCCAATGTGCGGGGAATAATCTATGGCAGTGCCGGCGAAGCGGGTGAAATAAGAAACAACCGTGAACTGATGGAGAAAGCCTATTCTCTGGGCAGCCGCATTGCTTCATATCAGCTAAAGTAGGGAAATAATGATTGGCGGAGGATTAGATGGTTTCAACGAAACAGCTGGAGGAAGCAAATGTTTTCAGCCTAATTGTAAAGTTTTCAGGGCCCGCTGTGGTTGGAATGCTGGTGATGTCCATCTACAATATAGTGGATCGGGTTTTTATCGGCCGCAGTGTAGGGCCCTTGGGTATTGCAGGCATCGCTGTGGGATACCCGCTGATGATGATTATTATGGCGGTGACCATGCTGGTTGGTATCGGCGCCACCTCGCTGATTTCCATCCGCCTTGGTGAGAAGCGCATCGAAGAAGCTGAGCGCGTCATGGGCAGCGCCGCCACACTGCTGGTGGTCATTTCCCTGGCCCTTACCGTGGCAGGCCTGCTGTTTTTAACACCGCTTTTGCGGTTGTTTGCCGCCAGCGACAATATCCTGCCTTATGGCCGGGAATATATGACAATAATTCTCTTTGGCACGGTATTTCAGGTGTTCAGCTTTGGCGTCAACAACTTTATACGTGCTGAGGGCAATCCTAAAACAGCCATGTTCACCATGCTGATAGGCGCTGTGTTAAATCTCATCCTTGACCCTATCTTTATTTTTGTGCTGGGCCTTGGGGTTGCCGGCGCCGCTTGGGCTACAATTATCTCCCAGGCGGTGTCGGCACTGTGGGTGCTCTCGTATTTTCTCAGAGGGAGCAGCCTCTTGAAGTTTCGCCGGGCAAATCTCAGACCTGATCTTGCCCTTACAACCGACATTGTGTCAGTGGGTGCAGCTTCTTTTTTTAAGCAGTTGGTGACCAGCATCATCCTGATTATTCTCAACAACAGCCTGCTCTTCTACGGTGGCGATATAGCTGTTTCGGGAATGGGTGTCATCCACAGTATTTTTACACTGCTGCTGATGCCTGTTTTCGGCATCAGCCAGGGCGTGCAGCCCATAATCGGCTACAATTATGGCGCCAGGCAGTTTGACCGTGTCAAGCAGGCGCTTTATCAGGCCATTCTTTTGGCCACCGCCATCGTGGTCATTGGTTTTATAGGCATTGTCCTGTTCGCTGAGCCTTTTATCCGCCTTTTTAACAGCGACGCCGAATTGGTGGCTATCGGCGCCGCGGGGCTGCGCACTTTTCTTGCCCTGCTGCCCATCCTGGGCTTTCAGATTATCGGCGCCAATTACTTTCAGGCGGTGGGTAAACCCAGGCAGGCTGTCTTTTTAAACCTAAGCCGCCAGGTGCTGCTCCTTATTCCGGCACTTTTAATCCTGCCCCGCTTTTATGGCCTGCGCGGTATCTGGCTGGCTGGCCCGGTTGCCGATACCGGCTCGTCAATTATCACAGCTGCCTGGCTGCTCCTGGAGATACGTTACCTGAAAAGAAGTGAGCCCTTACCGCTGCTTGAACCGCAATACGAAAATTAGAAGCGCTCCCTTCCTTATTTTGGTTTGTTAGTGGAGATAGTGGCTGCGGTATGAGGAGGGGGCTGGCTTTCTGGCGCAGATCTTCTTTGGCGGCGTAATATAATCATAAAAATTAATGTTTTTAGAAAAGATAATGTGCAGGTAAATTGTACCTCACTGATGAATAGTTTAATGAATTCAGGATTTTAGGAGGTCTGCAGAAGATGGAAATTATGGAGACTGTTGCTCAATTGATGGCACTATCAGCGCGTACTGCTCCCAAAGCGGGCGGAAAAGATTTCGTGGAGATTAAGGTGATAAAGGGTGAGGAACTGAATCGACTGGCAGACGATATGGTGTCTTATGGCGAGGAGTCAGGCAAAGGCAACTTTGACCGCGATGGTAAGAATGTCCGCAACTCCGATGCCGTGCTGCTTCTCGCTTTAAAGGATGCAGGTAAGGTTGGCCTGAACTGCGGCGCATGTGGTTTTAGCAAGTGTGCCGATCTTACTGAGGCTGTAAAAGGGCCGGAGTTTGACGGGCCCTGGTGTGCCTGGCGGCTTATGGACCTGGGGATCGCCCTGGGGTCAGCGGTGAAGACCGCCAGCATCTTAAATGCTGACAACCGTATCATGTACAGAATCGGTGTGTCCGCCAGGCGCCTGGAGATGATAGAGGGGCAAATTGTTGTGGGTGTTCCCATCTCTGTTTCGGGCAAAAGTATCTATTTCGACCGCTGATCAAATCAAATTGCAGGTACGGAGGAAAAAAATGAAGCTAACAGGCATTATGCCGCCGCTGGTGACACCATTTAATGCTGACGGCTCTATTGCTTATGACTTGCTAAGAGCCAATATTTTAAAGTATAATAGCTTAAGCTTAAGCGGGTATGTGGTTTTGGGTTCCAGTGGAGAATTTGTATATTTAACTGAAGATGAAAAAGTAAAGGTTTTTGGTTTTGTAAAAGAGAATGCTGCTTCCGACAAATTGCTTGTGGCCGGGACAGGTTGCGAGAGCCTGGTCGATACTGTCAGATTAACTAACAGAGCAGCTGATGCAGGCGCCGATGTCGCCCTTGTCATTACTCCCAACTTTTTTAAAAATGCCATGACAGAAGAAGTTTTTTATCACTACTATCTGGAGGTGGCTGAACAGTCTAAAATACCTGTTCTGCTCTACAGTGTGCCTGTCAATACCGCTGTGGAGATAAAGCCTGCCGTGGTGGCTCGTCTGGCCGCACACCCCAACATTATAGGGATGAAAGACAGCGCCGGAAATGTCGCCCAGATAGGCGAGCATATCCTGGCTGCCAGAAATCAAGATTTTGCCGTATTCACAGGCTCAGCCAATGTTCTGTTTCCTGCTCTTGCTTTGGGCGCAGCGGGCGGCATACTCGCCCTGGCCAATATTGCGCCTGAGGTTTGCCTGGAAATTGATGCCGCAGTTCGAGCAGGTGATATTGTAAAAGCCAGAGAGCTGCAGCTTAGAATGATTTCTGTAAATTTGGCAATTACAGCCCGGTTTGGGGTGGCGGGGATGAAAAAGGCCATGAACCTGCTGGGTTACCAGGGAGGAGTACCAAGAAAACCACTCCTGCCCCTGGCTGCAGATAAAGAAGAACAACTGCGGGATATCCTGGTTAGGGCAAATCTTATATAATAAAATATCACCCTCACCAAGTGACACCGGTGGGGGTGAAGCAATTTTTTTAACATTTTGCTGTAAGGAGATTGAAGATGAGAATTTCCGACCATCCCATACTCGGGAAAGACCGGCGTGAGAAAAAAATCATAATCAGCGTGGATGGCAAAGAGATAGAGGCAGTGGACGGTGAGCCCATAGCGGCTGCCCTGCTGGCGGCAGGCATCAGGGTATTCAGGAAGACACCTAAAACCGGCGGGCCAAGGGGAGTTTTCTGTGCCATTGGCAGATGCACAGACTGTATAATGACAGTTAACGGCCTGCCAAATGTAAGGACATGTGTGACGCCTGTGGAGCAGGGGATGGAAATAGAAACACAGATTGGGCATGGGAAATGGAAGGACGAGAGATGAAATACGCACAGGTTGCAATTATTGGCGGGGGCCCTGCGGGGCTTGCAGCTGCCATAGAAATAGCCAGGGGCGGTGGCCAGGCCACAGTTATGGATGAAAACCACAGGCCTGGCGGGCAGTTGTTTAAGCAGATCCATAAATTTTTTGGCTCACACGAACACCAGGCAGGCGTCAGAGGCTATGCCATCGGTGAACAGCTGCTGAAAGAAACCAGTGAAATGGGTGTGGATGTGATGTTAAACACATCTGTTTACGGTATCTTTGACAATTTTAAAATAGGGTATATTGAGCAAAAACGAGAGCAGCTGCTGCAGGCCGAAAGGATTATACTTGCTGCAGGGGCTTCTGAAAATACCCTGGCACTGCCAAACGGCACTTTGCCCGGCGTAATGGGCGCAGGCGCTGCCCAGACAATGATAAATGTCCACAGGGTTTTGCCGGGCAGGAAAATAATCATGGTCGGTTCGGGAAATGTGGGACTGATTGTTTCATACCAGCTGCTGCAGGCAGGCGCCGATGTTGTCGCTTTGCTTGAAGCAGCACCTGAAATAGGCGGGTATGGTGTTCATGCGAGCAAAATTCGCAGGACGGGGGTTCCTATCCTTACCTCCCATACTATTAAAGAAGTAGTGGGCAAGTGCCAAGTTGAGGGCGTTATTGTTGTGGAGCTTGACGGCAGTATGGCGCAGAAACCGGGCAGCGAGCAGTTTATTGAGGCTGATACTGTCTGCATTGCTGTGGGCTTGAATCCCCTGACTGAGTTAGCATGGCTTGCGGGATGTGAGTTCGTCTATATCCCTGTTTTGGGTGGTAATGTCCCCAGACACGATACAAACATGGAGACAACTGTGAAAGGGCTTTATGTGGCGGGTGACATCTCCGGGGTTGAAGAGGCAAGCTCCGCCCTTGACGAGGGACGGCTTGCAGGGATTGCCTGTGCAGAAAGCCTGGGACTTTATTCAAGTGGGGAAGCGCGGCAGTTAAAAGCAGCGGTTTGGGACAGGCTGGACTCTTTACGCACAGGCCCTTTTGGCCAAAAGAGAAAAGATGCAAAGGACAAACTTATCAGTACAGGAGAAGGTAGTGTATTATGAGTAAGGGAATCAAAAAAACCGGCGTGCCGTCCTGGGAAGAACTCAAAGATACTTCAGGCCTGCCTGATGAAAAAAGGCTGGAGGAAGGCCCGGTAGCCTTTATTGAGTGTGTTCAGGAAATCCCCTGCAACCCCTGTGAACTGGCGTGTCCTTCAGGGGCAATTACTGTCGGCAGGCCCATAACCAACCTGCCGCGGATAGAAGGGGAAAAATGTACTGGCTGCAGTCTTTGTCTTGCCGCCTGTCCCGGCCTTGCCATCTTTAAGGTGCACAAAAACTACAGCGAAACAACTTCTCTGGTGGAGTTTCCCTTCGAGTTTCTGCCGCTGCCGCAGGAGTGTGAAATTGTAAGGTGTGTTGACAGATACGGGCGTTTTGTCACAGAAGGCAGGGTAATAAAAGTAAAGAGACTGAAAAAATATGATTTGACACCTCTGATTACGATAGAAGTCCCAAAAATATTCTTTTCTGATGTACGCTCTATTGAGAGGGAAGTGTGCAACAATGACTGAGAAAAAAACTGTGTATATCTGCCGCTGTGAAGAAGTAACAGAGGATGAAATCAGAAAGGCTATCGCTGATGGCGCCAGGACGGTAAAGGGGGTTAAAAACCGTACTGATGCAACCATGGGCCTGTGCCAGGGCAGAACATGCCGCAGGATTATAGAAAAAATGTTGTCTGAAGTTACCGGTATAGAAAAGCTGAATCCCGGAATCAGGCATCCTGTCAGGACGTTAAATATCGGGGAGTTAGTAAGAGGTTGCAATGGCGATGAGTAGAATAAAAGAGATTGTAGTCATCGGCGGCGGTGTAATAGGGGCCTCCATTGCTTATCAACTTGCAAAAAGGGGTAGAAGTGTTGCCCTTGTTGAGCGTGGAGACCTGGCTTTTGGGGCTTCGGGCGCCTGCGACCAGGATATAATACTGCAGTCAAAAAATCCCGGGTTGCACCTCCAACTGGCACTGGAAAGCGCAAATATCTATGAGACACTGGAGCCAGAACTGCAGCAGCCCATCGAATATAAAAAGACCGGCGGCATGATTATTATTGAGACTCCGGAAGAGATGGAAGTGATGCGGGGTTTTGTAAAAGGGCAGCGGGAGACAGGCCTGATGGTGGAAATCCTTGACAGGGAGGAAGCAGGCAAGCTGCAGAGGGGGCTGGCAGGGCACATCGTCGGTGCAACATACAGCCCGCAGGATGCCCACGTTAATCCTATTAAACTGACTTTAGCGTTTGCCGCGGCGGCAGTGAAAAGGGGAACCGAGCTTCTTCTCCACACAGAAGTTACCGGCATCAAGCAAAAAGGCGGCATAGTTAAAGGGGTAAAGACAACAAGCGGCCATATTGATTGCGAAATTATCATCAATGCCACAGGCGCCTGGGCGCCGTTTGTAGGGCATATGATTGGACTTGAAATCCCCATTTGGCCGCGCAGAGGCCAGATAGTAGTGACTGAAGAGGTGCCGCCCTATGTAATGGGTGACATTCTTTCAGCAAGATATATTGTTGCTAAATACAATCCCGATATGATTAAGGATTGCGAAGACCCTGGTATCAAAATGGGCGTGGGCCTTTCTCTCAGCCAGACAAAAAAGGGAAATATCTTCATTGGGGCCACAAGAGAATTTGTTGGCTACAACAGCCATGTAACAAGAGAAGGTCTCAAGGAAATCCTTAAATACACCACCAGGCTGATGCCGGGCCTTAAAGATATTAATATGATCCGCTCGTTTGCCGGCTTAAGGCCGTATACTCCTGATGGTTTACCAATTATAGGCCCCGTAAAAGGCCTGGAAGGATTCTTTATCGCAGCGGGCCATGAGGGCGACGGCATTGCGCTGTCACCTGTGACGGGCAGGATTGTGGCGGACCTGATAACAGAAGGGAAAGCCTTTATGGACGTTTCAGCTCTTACTATTGAGAGATTCAAAAAACAGTGACCAAATGTGGTCACTGTTTTTTGCGGTATACTACCCCTCTGAAAAGGGCGACTGTCTTTCCCTCTTCACTTGCCACTGTAATATTGTAGATGCCTGTTTTTCGTGTTAACTGCTCTTCTACGGCTGTTGCAAAGATAACTGTGCCCGGATCTACGGCACTGATAAAATTAATGCTGACCTGCAGGGCGACTGCGGGGCCGCGAGAATTTGAAGCCAGGCCGAAAGCTGTATCGGCCAGTGTAAAGATGGCGCCACCGTGGGCAATATTGTGGAAGTTTAGCATGTCTTCGGTTACCTTTACTTCCACCCTGGCATAGCCGGGGGTCAGCTCAACCAGCTTAATTCCCATTTTTTGCGGGAATGTATCAGCGGCATATTTTGCTTTTATTTCTCTGGTGTTGTCGGGTAAATCCGGTTTGTATGAGTCCATATTAACTTCCTTTATTATTTATTATTGTACCGGAACGGTGTAATTCACTGGGCACTGACTAAAGGCTTTATCTTAGGAACTTGCTTTTTAAAGCGCCTGTAAATATAGAATGCCCTGAAATTGGATTCAATCAACATGGCCAGCCACACTCCTGTTAAGCCAAAACCTAGTCATCTGATGTGTCCATAATTAACAAATTCCATGTTTTTAGCCGATATCCTTCTGATGCCAACTACTTAAAGAAAAACCTTGCAGGAGAAACTAAAAGATTGGGAGAAGATGTTGCAGAAGAATCGATACATACCGGTAAAAACTCTAAGCACGGGTGGCGGACAATAATGATAGTGGAGAATAAAATGCTGGAGCAAGCACGGGTGCTGCTGCAGAAATACTTTGGCTACCCTGCTTTCAAGGAGGGACAGGCCAGGGTCATAAGCAGCCTGTTGGCCGGTGAGGATACCCTGGCAATTATGCCAACAGGGTCAGGCAAGTCTGTGTGCTACCAGGTGCCCTCAATGATATTTACAGGGGTTACGCTGGTTATTTCGCCGTTGATTGCTTTAATGAAAGACCAGGTAGACGGCCTTGGGGGCCTTGGCATCCCCGCTACATTTATAAACAGCTCGCTGCGCAACAGCGAGGTGGCAAAGAGGCTGGGACTGGCCGGACAGGGAAAATACAAGCTGATTTATGTAGCGCCGGAAAGACTGGAATCTGAAGCTTTTCAGGAACTGGTGAAGACACTTGATGTGTCTTTTGTAGCCATTGACGAGGCCCATTGTGTTTCACAGTGGGGCCATGATTTCAGGCCAAGCTACCGCAGGATTGCCCAGTTTGTAGCCGGCCTTGCCAAAAGGCCGGTGCTTGGCGCTTTTACTGCCACTGCCACGGAGGAAGTAAAAAAGGACATAGTCACCCTGTTGTCTTTAAGGGAGCCCAAACTTTATGTGACCGGGTTTGACAGGAAGAATCTTTTTTTCTCGGTTGTACGGGGTGCGAACAAGAAAGATTTTGTCCTTGACTATCTCAAAAACAGTGGGCAGAAGTCGGGGATTATTTACGCCGCCACCCGTAAAGAAGTGGATACATTATATGAGACGCTGAGCGGGAAGGGCTACAGGTGTGGCAGGTATCATGCCGGAATGAGTGATAAAGAACGGGAGAGGAGCCAGGAGTCTTTTATCTACGATGACCTGCCTGTAATGGTAGCTACCAATGCCTTTGGTATGGGTATAGATAAATCCAATGTGCGCTACGTTATTCATTACAACATGACAAAGAACATGGAGGCCTACTATCAGGAAGCCGGGCGGGCGGGACGTGACGGGGAGCCGGGCGAGTGCATTATACTGTTTGGGCCACAGGACGTCCTGCTGCAGAAATTCATGATTGAGCAGTCAGTCTATTCGCCGGCAAGAAAGAAGAACGAGTATCATAAGCTGCAGACTATGGTGGATTACTGCCACACGCCGAGGTGCTTACGTAAATTTATACTCGAGTATTTCGGCGAGGAAGGCATATTTGAACAGTGCGGCAATTGCGGCAGCTGCAATGACGACAGTGACCTGGTTGATATCACAATAGAGGCGCAGAAAATTATCTCCTGTGTGGTTAGGATGAGAGAGCGCTTTGGCGCCGGGTTGGTGGCAGAAGTACTTAAAGGGACAAAAAACAAAAAAATACTTCAATTGCGCTTTGACAGTCTGTCTACCTATGGCCTGATGAAGGAGTACAGCCTGCAGGAAATAAAAGACCTGATAAACCTGTTAAATGCAGAAGGATATCTTTATTTTACTGAAGGGAAATTTCCGGTGGTTAAGGCTGGCAGAAATGCAGCTGCTGTTTTGAAGCAGGGAGAGAAAGTGTTCCAGAAGAAGCGGAAAGCTAAAAAAGCAGAGCGCGACGACTCGTTGTTTGAGTTTTTGCGCATAGCGCGAAAAAATATTGCCGAGAGGGATAAGGTGCCTCCTTACCTTGTTTTTACCGATGCTAGCCTGCGTGAGATGAGCGAGACGCAACCCGGTGACAGGCAGGAGATGCTTGGCATCAAGGGAGTGGGGGAGGCAAAGCTGGAAAAGTACGGGGAAGAATTTCTGCGGGTGATTAAAGAGTATGCAGCCGCGAAACCGGAAAGAAATTAATTTACAAGAAAAAAAGTCCACCTTGCGGTGGATTTTTAAGTCAGAGAATCGATTGTTGCAAAATACTGCAGTATCTTCAGATAATTCTTGTCCCTGCGCTGCATGAGCTCACTTTCGGTCTGTCCACTGTAGTCATAAAGCCCTTTACTTGTTTTTACGCCGAATTCCCCATTTTGTACTTTTTGTAAGACAGTTTTGGGCGGGCCGGGTTCCCACAAAGGGACTATGCTTGTATTGCTGTGAATGCTGGCCAGTGTATCCAAACCTCCGAAATCACAGCTTTGCATAACGCCAACCACCGGCATTCTTACTGCCAGGCTCGCTTTTACGGCGCGGTCAATGTCTTCAATAGTTGCGTATCCGTTGTCAACTAACCAGAACATTTCCTTTACAATCAGATTTTGGATCCTGTTAATAATAAATCCAGGCACATATTTTTTCATATGCACCGGTGTTTTCCCGATTTCCAGTAAAGATTCTATCACAGTTTCTAAGATTTCAGGTGAAGTGGCCTCACTGGAGACTACTTCGACCAGGGGAATGACATGGGGTGGTGCAAACCAGTGGCAGATAAGCAGTCTGTCCTGTCTTTTAACCTGGGCTATTTCAAAGATGTTCATGCGTGACGTGTTGCTCATGAAGATAGTATGTTCGGGGCACAAAGCGTCAGCCTGCTGGAATACTTCCCATTTTACGGTGGGGTCTTCATATACTGCTTCCAGCAGGAAATCAGGATCTTTTAGTGCCTCTTTAAGGTTTGTTGTGCAACTGATGTTTTTTACAATGCTCCTTGCTTCTATGTCACTTATAAGCTGCTCGCTTTTTAAAACAGAAAGGGCATCTTTAATCAGCCGGACAGCTTTGACAAGGACGTTGTTCTTGTTGTCCACCAGTGTAACCTGATAATTGCCGCGGGCATAAGCAAGCGCCAGCGAGTGCCCTGTGGTTCCGGCCCCAATTATCGTTATTTTTTTCTTCTGCTGCACATAACCACACCTTTCAGTTTAGGAAGTGGAGATAGGTACTAGCTGCAGTTTAGCTGAGGCGGGGTATTGCCAGGATGTCGCGGGCTTCGTCGGGAGTTGCCACTTCAAATTGCAGTTCCCTGGCCAGGCGGACTGCTCTTTCCGCCAGCATTTCATTGGTGGCTACCTGACCTTTTTGGTAGTAAAGGTTATCTTCCAGGCCAACCCTGACATTGCCTCCTATGAGCATGGACAATGTTGTTAAATGAAGTTGAGCTTTCCCAACTGCTGAAACATTAAAGACACAATCCTCCTTGGGTAAATATTCAACCAGGGAGAGCAGATTTTTAGGCGTGGCAGCCAGGCCTCCCTGATAAGACATGCCAAGCACCAGATTGATAAGATACGGCTTTGTCAGAAGGTTTTTGGCGATAAGGGTTTCAACATCCCTGAACATGGAGTGATTATAGACCTCAAGCTCAGGTTTTACCCCTATTTCCAGCATGCGTTTTACATATGTTTCAATCTGTGAGGGCGTATTCAAAAAGAGGCTGTCATCGATGCCTGAGCGCACCAGTGTGCCCATATTAAGCGAAGCCATTTCAGCGCCGGCATCGATTACATTAATCCGTTCTTCCATTTTTACATCAGGCCCAAGTCCGGTAGAGTCCTGAAGTATGATGTCGCATCTCTCTCTGATCATGCTGTGTATTCTTTTGTAAACTTCTGGGTCAGAGGTAACTTTATTCTTGTCGTCACGGGCATGGATATGAACGATGGCCGCGCCGGCCTGCCAGCACTTATAGGCGGAATCAACAATTTCCTCTGGTGTTTCGGGAATATGAGGGTTATTTGTTTTGTCGGCCCGCCCGCCGCCTGAAAGTGCAACTGTAATAATGATTTTTCTTTCCATAAATTATTCACCTGCTTTTTATAGTTTTATTTATTTACATTAAAGCCAGGGATCAATTACTACCTTAACCGCCTCACTGCCCTCGACTTCACCAGCAACCACTTTTATCGCTTTTTCAGCTTCTTCCAGCCTGAACACATGTGTTACCATGTCGTCCCACGGGAATCTCCCTGACTCTGCCAGGCCAATTGCTCTTCTGACAGCGTTTCCGTCATGGCTGTAGACGCCGTATATCCTGGCTTCTTTGCGTATTAATTCATCTAATTTTATTGGTACATCTTTACCTGTGCCATAGAGACCTGGCAAGACAATGGCTCCCATCCTCCCGACAAGCTTGGTGGTAAGCTCGGCGCTTTTGGCATTGCCTGTTAATTCTATGACCAGTTCGGCCATTTTCCCGCCTGTGATGCTGCTTATTTCAGCGACCATGTCCTTTTCTTCCACGTTTATGCAGTAATCTGCACCCATACGTTTTGCCATCTCAAAGCGCCTGCTGTCTTTGCCAAGGCCGGTTGCGATCACTGTTTTTGCGCCGGCATAGCGCGCCACTGCAATGGCGGCAAGTCCCTGCTGGCCTACCCCCTGCACCACAACTGTATCGCCTATGGCTACGTTTCCTGCCAGCCTGACCCAGCGAATGGCGTTTGCCATCACGGCACAGACCAGGACTGCAGTTTTAGCGCTTAGAGTGCTGCTGATTTTATGTACCATGACGTTGTAGGGCAGGTAAAGGTATTGCCCGTATCCTCCCCACAGGTGCGGAGGCTCCTGGCAGGAGATTGATGAGCCGTAACTCAGTGTTTTCTCACAAAAGCGATAGTTGCCTGCTACGCACGCGCTGCACTCACTGCAGCCGAATGTAAACTCGACAATAACTCTGTCTCCCTTTTTGACACCGTGCCTGTGCGTAAAATCTTCCCCGGCTTCCTCAATAAAGCCTACCAACTCATGTCCAAGGATAATAGGGTAAGGCTTGGGCCCAATCTTGCCGGTATACATACCTACATCAGAGCTGCAAACCCCGGCCAGTTCCATGCGCAGCAAAGCTTCTTTTGGCCCAATATGGGGAACTTCAAAGTCTCGTACAGCTATTGTCTTTATCCCTTCCAACACCACTGAAGTTGACTTTTTCATAACAAACCCCTTCTTTTTATAAACTGTAAAATCTTCTAATAATACTGCAAGAATTGTACCAAATATACATAAATAAAACAGGCAGGCAGGAGATTCACCGAGAAAAGAGAAAAATGTGCTTTAGAATAAATAATTAAACCGTAAAAAAGAGATGACACCGTAGAGTGTCATTTTTTATTTAATATTATTTAAAAGTGCCGGCTTTTTAAATTGCGGCAGCCTGGGCCACGGTTTCTCTTTTCTTTTGCCTGAACTGGAACAGCAGAACTACTACTACTACAGCGACACCAGCCAGATTATAATATATGTTTGTACTGATTAAGGACAGTGCAGCAAATATAATCAGCGCCCTGATAAGTATTGATTTAACACATGTTACCATGTAACCCTGTACTCCGCACGCCAGCAGGAAAGAACCGATAAGGGCTGTTATGATGGCCAGAATAATTTTTGGCACTGTACCGACAAGAACAAGCGCCGGCCCGTAAACAAACATAAATGGAATCACATAAGCGGCAATGCCAAGTCGTGTTGCCTGGACTGCAATTTTAAGCGGGTCGTCGTTAGCTATGCCGGCTGCTGCATAGGCAGCAATTGCCACAGGCGGGGTTATTACTGACACCACAGCAAAATACAGGATAAAGAGATGGGCAGCGATAGGAGTAACGCCCATTCTGATTAAAACAGGGCCGCCAAGCGTGGCAGTAATAATGTAGGCTGCTGAAGTAGGCAATCCCATGCCCAGTATAATACATGTAATGGCGGTAAAGATCAGCGCAAGAAACAGGGAATTGCCGGATAGGCTGATAATCATGTTTGAAAACCTAAGGCCAAGGCCTGTGATGGTCACAATCCCTATTACAATCCCGGCTGTAGCGCAGGCTGAGGCCACAATAAGGCTGTTTTTTACCCCCAGTTCAAGTGCCCTCAGAATTGTCATTGCGCCCATCCTGGTATTTTTTCTGAACATGCTGACCAACACAGTGGCCAAAATTGCATAAATGGCTGCTTTGGTGGGAGTGTATCTTACAATCAGGAGATAATGAATCAAAACAATAAGCGGAATTAAGAACTGAATTCCGTTTACTAATGTCTTTTTAAAGTTTGGAATGTTTTTTATTTCTGTGGCTTTAATGCCTCTTTTAATGGCTTCAAGATGCACCATGTAACCAACTGAAATAAAGTATAAAAGAGCGGGAACTGTGGCTGCCAAAGCCACCTGAGCGTAACCTATCCCCAAAACTTCAGCCATGATAAAGGCGGAGGCGCCCATTACCGGAGGCAGTATCTGCCCGCCGGTGGAAGCAGCAGCCTCAACGGCTCCTGCCATCACGTTTGAGTAGCCCACTTTACTCATCAGGGGAATGGTAAAAGCACCTGTGGTGACAACATTTGCTGCCGCCACTCCGTTTATTGAGCCCATAAATGAGCTTGCCACCACCGCTGTCATGGCAGGGCCGCTTCTTGTGCGACCGGTCATGGCAAAAGCAATGTCAATAAAAAACTGACCGGCTCCTGAAAGCTCAAGAAAGGCGCCAAAGATTACAAATAAAATTACGAAAGTTGAGGAAACGGCAAGGGGTATGCCAAAAACTCCCTCGTGGGTAAAGATAGATTGGTTAATAATTAATAACAGGGAATAACCTCTGTGAGCGAGCATTCCCGGCAGCATCTGCCCGAAACGTGCGTACAAAATAAACAGAGCTGCAATAATGACCATAGGCAGCCCGCAAATGCGCCTCGTGCCCTCAAGTATCAGAATCAGTAGCAGGCCGCCAATATACATGTCAGCACGGGTTAACCCAGTAATTGCCCGGGCCGTCAGCAGCTGCGGCGTGGCAAATTTAACCATATACACTGCCACCACAACCGTGGCAGCTATACAGACCCAGTTTAAAACCACGAAAAATATGCCTTTTCTTTTATAAGGCTTAATTAGGAATATCAGTGTCAATGCGAAATACAAGTGGATACCGCGCTGCAGCATTGCCGTCATCAGGCCGAAGTTGGCCGTGTAGAGTTGAAAGATAGACATAGCTATTGCTATGATGAAAATCAGGTTAAATTCCTGGTACCATTTCTTTGTCTGACCAACAAGTGAATTGCTGTTTTGTTCCAAAACTCATCCCTCCCCCGCACAAATTATTTATTGTATAAACTTCCTGATAAACGGCCAACTCTCAATTTTTATCACTACTAACACGCCCCCGGCGGTTTTCTCATTCAGATTAAAAACCTTATTGTTCACCAGTATGTTTTGAGGGACTGTATAAGCTGACCTTATTAGGAGCTGTCTGTTTTCTGTTTTAATGTAGCTGTCAATATCTTCAACTATGGCATATCCGTCTTTGAGTGAAAATTTCCCGGGAAAAGTAAACTCCCGTGCATCATAACTATAGACCTGATAGCGGTGCCTTGTCAGATTGAAATGGCCTTTTTCGATAATATATGTTTCTTCCACCCAGCCTTTTTCATAGGAGTGTAAAAACTGAAGCGTAAATTCATCGCCATAGCTCACACCCGCAGAAAACAGAACATGGTTGGTATCGTATATTCTCACTGCCAGCACCGGCAGCGGCCATAAAAGCAATACTGATAAAATAACAAGTAAGGCGCCTGTAAACAGGATTAACTTATATTTACGATGCACGGGCTAATCTCCCTGTGGGCTAAGTTATTTCATTTCCGGCGGAATCAGTTCAGCAGGTATTGTCATACCGATTTCCCTGTAGTATCTTATTGCTCCGGGATGCAGAGGAATGGGCATACCTTCAAGTGCTGTGTCGATTGTAAAGTCTTTGGCCACAGCATGGGTGTCTTTCCATTCGTCTCTCTTTTCCCATGTAACTTTGGTAATCTGGTATGCCAGTTCTTCGTCCATATCTTTCATGACACCGATATTGCCACGATAAGCAGCTGTTACAACGTCATAGTTTACGCCCTGATACGAGCCGGCTGGAATTGTAATGCCGAACCAGCCCGGCCTTTCGGCTTCGATTTCTTTGACTGTTTTTGCATCAAGCCCAATCAGCTTGATGCCGTGAGTAACCGCCAGCTCCATAAAGGATGCGGTGGGGACGGGCATCAGAGACATTGACAGGTGAACGTTCTCGTTCTTTAACCCCTCGACCTGGTCGGGCACTCCCAGGAATTGTTCGTCAATATTGTCGTAAGTAATGCCGAATTTTTCTAACAGGTACTGGTTGAAAATCTCGGTGCCGCTGGCGGGAGCTCCCACGCCGATAGACTTTCCTTTGAAATCAGCCAGTGTATTAAAATCATATTTGGCAAGGGTGATGAAATGAGCAACTGTACCGTAGGTCGAATATAAACCTCTCAGGTTGTTCATGGCGTTGCCTTCATATCTGCCTTTGCCGTTGTAAGCTTCCCATAAAACGTCACTTTGCAGGAATGCCAACTCCACGTTGCCTTCAATCATGTTGCGGATGTTTTCCACAGTGGCAGCGCCTGTTTCAGCAGTTGCCACGACTCCCGGGATATGTTTGGTAATAGCCATGGCGATACCGCCGCCAAGCGGATACCATGCGCCTGCTGTTGAAGCTGTGGCTATAGAAATGTATTTTGTTTGCGCAGGAGGGGGAGGAGCACCGGGGGTAGTAGGTTCCGGGGTTTTCTTGCCGCAACCGGAAACTGCTACAACCATCACAATAAGTAAAGCCATTACCACAAAACTCATCAGCATTTTTCTCTTTTTAAACGAATTCATGAAAGCACCTCTTTCTTAATTTAGTTTAAGCTTCGTTGAATGACCCGCCTTTTTATATACCTGAACTGTTTACACCTCCTTTAAACCGGATTTTGGCACAATGGCCAAAAAACAAATATGCAAATTTTTATATATACATATATTCAGAATTTTATACTTATTTGTCGAAGTTTGCAATACTTAAATCCTGACATGTCTGCCTATTGTTGATTCTACTTAACCTTGTTTAAAAATATTGTTTGTCGGGCTATGTCGTTACACTTGTCCGTCCAGAGGGTTTAGCGCGTGAAAAATGATAATATTTCTGACAATTCAAATACTTTATGCAAAGGAGATGCCAAGCTAAGATTAATCGAGTATAAAAGTCTGTTATGGTGTGTTTTCCTCAGGATATTGCTTGCTTACATCAAATGTTAAATTAGTGAACGAGTATTAATAAAAAAGCGCCCTAAGAAACGAGCACATAATAATCTGGGTTTTTGGCAGTTTATCAGAAGCTGGTATTTACATAAGCTCAGTAATTCCCGTTTTCATTTCTGGTGTGTGGCAGCAGTATAAAAAGTTAATCTGTTTAAAAATAAAACATTTGTTAAAGCAGATGTTTATATTCTCAACCCATTCTTGTAAGTCAGACTCTGTTTAGAAAATTAGTAAGTGATTGATTTACCATTGCGGGCTGTTCAAGCATAACCTGATGTGCTGCGTTTTCAATGAGGACAAGTTCCGAATTATCAATCTGTTGTGACAGGCGCTCTGACAGAACCGGCGGTGTTGACATATCTTCGGTGCCGCAGATTATAAGCGTCGGGACCTTTATATTTTTAATGTTTTCAGTTTCAAAGCGGGAGCAGGAAAGAAAGTCCATGTAACGCACTGTGGGGCTTACGCTCATACTCTCTTCTGCATATTTGCTTACAAGTTCCTCGGGGGATGATGTTGAAAAACTTTCCCGCGCCCACTCAGCCCTATACTCTCCCTTTTTATAAGCTTCCAGGCGAACCGGGTTTACTTTAAAGCGCGCAGCTGATCCCACCAGGATCAGTCCTCTTACCAGTTCAGGATATTTCAGTGTAAAATCAAGGGCCACTGCCCCCCCCATGGAATGACCGGCAACGATGAGATTGCTTAATCCCATGGCAGCAATGAACTCCCTCACCCACTCTCTGTATAAAAAGACCTGGTCACAGGGAGGCCCTTCGGACTGGCCATGACCGGGCAAATCCAGGGCTACGCCGTATGCTGTATCAGCGATTGCTTCAAGCTGGTATATCCAGCGCTGTTTGTTGCCTCCTGCCCCATGAATGAAAATTATGGCCTCATCCCGTTTGAGTTCATCCCCTACAGCTATGTAGTGGATATCAACGCCCTTAACACTGCAAATTGCCATTATCAAACCCTCCCGTACCGGTATTGCCGCAGAACCGGAAAATACAGCTTTATAAACGCCTTGGACCTGCAGTATGTTTTCCTGTATATTTGTCCCACAGGAAAAGAATATCACATAACCTGCCGTCCGACAACAGTTGAGCCATATTTTTGTTGACCATATTTTACAATATAATTAAGGATTTATTTGTAGGAAATGGTGAGTTTGTGCAGAATATACCAGTGAAATAAAATATTTGCTGACTATATTGATTGTGATTATCGCCGCTGTTGAACTGGTGTTGATTGCTGTTGCAGCCTTTAAGTCCAATCAGGGTGAGAATTATCGCTACCCGTTTACAATTAGGTTTCTGAGCTAAAGGTCTATTTTTTTTTAGCTTTATCAAGGTCAAGCGCCAGTGTGCCGCCTGGGTTCATGATATTATGGGGGTCCAGGTGGCGTTTAATGGCTCGCAGCAACTCAAGTTGGTTAGTGCCGACAGCCCCTTCAAACCAGGGTGCCAGCATCCTGCCGATGCCGTGGTGGTGGCTGAGCGCGGCGCCGGCCTGCCTGATACTGCTGATAACACCGGCCTGATATTCCAGGTATTCCTGCATTTCCATCCTGGCGATAAAAATAAGTGGAGTTCTGACCGGCGCCGCGTGTAACAATCCAACCGCCGGCGGTGGATGAATGAAAAGACTGGGGCAGGTGGCCGCAGGTGTAGCGGAGCTTTGTTCCAAACAGCTTTGGCGCCCCGTTCAAAGCATCTTCCAGATCAGGCCCCAGGATGCCGGGTTCTACTGTCACTGTCTGGTTTTGGATGTTGAGAGCGATAATTCTGTTCATGTGCGCTTGCATATCAAGGGAGATGCCGCCTCTTGGACACTCCGTGCCGCGCATTACAGACGAGCATCCACCGTAGGCAGTAACGGGAATTTTTTGCAGGTGGCAGTAGCGTACCAGTGATCTTACATCAGCCTTGTCACGAGGGCAAACTACCGCGTCCGGCAGATTTTCCACCATCTTTTTACGCAGGCGCATCAGGTCATAGATCATCTTGCCGTAAGCCGCCCGCAGGCGGGAGTAGTCGTCTGTCCTGACGTTCTCTTTTCCTGCTATCAGACGTAGATTGTCCAGCTGCTGAGAGCTTAAGTTTACAGGCACATTAAAACTTACAATTTCCTCGCCCAGATCGGATGGCTTTTGGAAATCATCGTCTGTCATGGCAAAAACCTGTTTCAGCAGGCGGTAGAGGCGTTTATTGGGATGCTTAAATAAGTGAGGGTACCCCCAGCGAAAAATGGAACGGTAAGAATTTTCAGGCGCCGTTTTATGGTACCATTCAGGAAAAAACTCTTTGTCTTTACCCACACTGTGCCCTCCTGTCTGAATTAGACATCTTTACTGCTGCCAGTGACTCTCCTCACTCAGTCATACCAGCGGTGGCAACAAGCGGTACATCAGTACCGGGTATACACGTGAGGACTACGTCTCCCGGCTGCAGGCGCTTTTCAACAGTGATTGTTTGCAGAGCCTGCATGGCAGGAAGAATGGTTTTAAGAGGTATCTCAAGAGCAGAGCGCACCGGCAGGCGGGGGAAGTCGGCAAAGGCAGTTTTCACAGTGGTTGTCAGCATGCGGCAGGGATTTGTGATTTCCTTTGTGGCGTAAGAAATGCCTTGCGGGCACCTGTTTCCTGATACAACAATCTCCTCTTTTGTGTAGGCTACCATCAGCCCGCAGCTTTGCGGGCACTCAATGCACAGAATTTGCTTCATGCCGCTCTCCCTCCAGCAGTTCAATTTCCAGATAGTCACAATCAGGCGGCAAAAGAGACGTGTCAAAACTAATACGCCCTGTTTCCGACGGCCGGATTACAGTGTATTTTTTTTGCAGCAGTATTCTGCGGCCGCACCTGATTAAAAGTGAAGCTTCAGCCAGTGTCCCGGAGCTGCGGAAATAAATAACTACTTTGCCCTGGGAAGAAAAGTCCACGCGCTGGGGCACAGCGTAAAGAAGTGCACCGCGGGTGACCAGTGGGACAGTCAGCCGCTCTTTATTTTTTTGGTCCGCAAAGTCAGCCGCGGCTGCACCGGCAAGTTTACCACTTTCGGAAACATAGTCAACCAGCGTGTTAACGTGCAGCGCATTTCCACAGCTGAAAAGGCCGGGCAGTGAAGACATCATGTTTTGGTCCACCACAGGGCCTCCGGTTCTTGGATCCATCTCGACTCCAAGCGGGTCAAGAAGGTCGTTTTCAGGAATGAGTCCCACTGACAGCACCAGTGTATCGCAGGGGACATAGCAGTCACTGCCGCCAACAGGTCGAAGACCAGGCCCGACGGCGCCGACAGTAACGCCTTTTACCCGTTGTCTGCCGTGAACGCGAGTTACAGTAGAGTTCAGATGCAGGGGAATGTTATAGTCATGGAGGCACTGGACAACGTTGCGCATCAAGCCTGCCGGTTCAGGCCTGATTTCATACACTCCCGCCACGTTTGCACCCTCAAGCCGCAGGCGCCGGGCCATGATGAGACCGATGTCGCCGGAGCCTAGAATGATGCATTCTCTTCCCGGTAGATAGCCCCGGATGTTGACAAGGTTTTGCACTGTGCCGGCTGTATAAATACCGGCCGGCCGTTCACCATGAATAAATACCTGACGGGACGTTCGCTCACGGCAGCCTGTGGCTGCAACCAATGCCCCGGCCGATAGATAGAATATGCCCTGCTCACTGTTTTGCAGTGTCAGCCTGAATAGGCCTTCCTTTTGCTCCAGTGCCAGCGGAAAGGTCCCTGTCAGGATCGGGATGCCCATTTCTTTTAGCAGAAGGATGTCCCTGTGGGCGTATTCAGGCCCTGTCAGCTTCTCCCCATAGAGCACAAGGCCAAAGCCGTCATGAATGCACTGTTTGAGGATGCCGCCCGGCCTGGCTTCTCGTTCAACTATGTAAGTCCTGGCGCCGCGTTCACAGGCTGCCACGGCTGCCGCCATCCCCGCCGGGCCGCTGCCGATAATGGCTACATCAGCTCTCACTGTTTTTCCTCCATTCCGGCAGCGGGCCTTTCGTGGGTGAGAGCAGCATCTGTGAACCGGCCTCTTTTTTACACACCGCAGTGATGTCCTGACCTGTTTCCCCCGCGACTATGGCCAGCACCGCCGGTGTGCAGAAACTGCCCTGGCATCGCCCCATGCCTGCCCGCGTCCTGCGCTTAACTGCGTCAAGCGTATCCACAGGCAGGGGGGAGCGCAGGGCATCGACTATCTCCCCTTCGGAAATTGCTTCACAGCGGCAGACTATCCTGCCGTAGGACGGATTGGCCGCGATTGCTTTAGCCCTTTCTTCCAGCGAGAGTTCACTAAGCAGTGGCTGTGACCGTCGTATCGGATCAAAGTTGGGATTGGGCCTGACCTCTTTCTCCCGCTTGAGCGTTGCCACTGCCATTTCCGCCACATCAACAGCGATGGCAGGTGCGGCGGAGAGGCCCGGAGATTGAATGCCCGCTGCGTGGATAAGGTTTGTCACATACTGTGAAGGCTCGATAATAAAGTCTTCTTCAAAGGTGCAAGGCCTTACTCCCGCATAATAAGTGATGATATGGGAAGAACGCAGGGTGTTGTTGAGAGGCAGGTGGCGCTGCAAAAGGAAATCGATGTCATCCGGGCTGGTGGCAAAGTCCTCACGACAGGGCACTTCCAGGGCGTTTGGCCCCATCAGGATATTTCCATCCACCGTCGGTGTGAGCGAACCGCCCTTGCTGTGAGACCTTATGCCCAACCGGGACATGCTGAGGATTGACTTTTGATGGGCGCCCGTTCTTTTGTCCAGGATGGCCATCACGCCCTTGCGGGGATGGATGGTAAAAAAACGGTCACCGGCATAACCTGCCACCTTGTCGGCCCAGACCCCCGCAGCGTTGATCACCAGTCTTGCCCGCACAGTGCCACGGTTGGTGATGATACCTGTAATCTTTGCTCTATCCATGACAAATCCAAGTGCCGCAGTATTTAAAAAGACGCTTGCTCCGTTTTGCACCGCATTCTCAGCGTAGGCCACTGTAACCTGATAAGGCGCCACTATCCCTGTGGCAGGCATCATTATAGCTCCATGCTGGCTGCCGGTGGCATTGGGTTCCAGCTTAAAGACCTGTCGGCGGCTGAGTAGACGGATGCCTTCAACTCCTTTTCTGGCAGCTTCAAGCACTGCCACAGGATAGAGGATGCGCTGCCAGTCGGACGGCAGCAGCACCAGTTGTCCCGGCCAGGCGAGTTTAAAGCCCAACTCGCCTGCAGCGCTCGAATATAGTTTGTTGCCGCGCAGATTGTAGAGTGATTTCTTTGTGCCTGCCCTGGTGGCTAAGCCGCAGTGAATCATGCCGTTATTGCGGCCTGATGCCTGCTTGGCCAAATCTTCTTCTTTTTCAAAAAGTGCAATTTTTATATCCCAGCGCGCCAACTCCCGCGCCACGGCAGCGCCTGTAACGCCTCCGCCTATAATCGCCACGTCAAAGCTTTGCCCCTCCAGATCAGTGTCCCGGTTAGGAGGCAGGAAAGATTCTTCCGGTTCTATTCCATCTGCCTCGATGTTGTTCGCCACTCCTTTGTAGCCCCTGTTGGCGGCTGCATAGCCGGCGGTGATGTATTGTGCCCAGGTGCCTGCCTTGCCGGTAAGCACCACTGATTGGCGCCACTCATGGGCGTCGATTTGTGCCAGGCCTGCCTTCTTTAGTGCCAGGCGCACTGCCAAAAGTCCCGAGGCCAATCGACACTCCTCCTCCGATAAAGCTTTCTTAAATAATTATATGGCGTCTTGCCTGAACATAGACAAACCTGCTTTAAAAAAGAGCAGGTTTGTCAGAGTTGAAAAAAAATGAAGCCGGCCCCGGCTGACTGGGGCCGGCTTTATGCCGGAACCTAGTGGAGGAAAGGTTCGTATACCATGGGCAGTTGGCAGCCTTTGGCTGCCAACTCGGTGAGAGCCATCAGGTCTTCCCTGTTTACTTCCTTAATAGCTGTCTTACCAAGAGCTTTAATGGCCTCGTCCATTTCCTCTTTGCAGGAAATCAGAAATCTGTGCAGCGCCTTGGCGCCTTGGTCGACATTGAACTTGCCGCTGTATTTTGCTTTGTACCAGACCAGTTGTGTGGGGGGTTCAAAAGGAAGAGGTTTTATAACCTGTATGTGTGACATGGCAAAAATGGCAATAGCTCCAATGTAACATGCGTCAGCACCCAAGGCGCATGCTTTTAGCATATCGCCCGGTGTCCTGATTCGCCCGGCGGCAATCAGGCTGACGCTGTCCTTAAAATTATGTTTTTCCAGCCAATCTGTGGCCCTTGAGATGGCAAATATCAACGGCACGCCAAAATCATCCTGCAGAATGGGGGCGGACCCCTTGGTGGCGGCCTCTGCTCCTTCCATGGCGATGTAGTCGACACCGGCGTTGCACATCCATTCCAAATCGGCTTCCAGGTGTTTGCCGGCCGCCATCTTTATGCCTATAGGGATTCCGTCGCCTATTTTTCTTAGCTTTTTAACAAGCTTTTCCAGGTCCTGGGGCCGCTGCACTTCGGGCTGGCGGGAATGTGTTACAGCATCCTTCCCTTTGGGATACCGGTAGGCTTTCCTCAGTTCCCTGTCAATGTTTTTTGCCTTGAGCACATGCCCCACCCCTCCGATGGCTCCCTGGCCCAGCTGTATCTCTATCCCGTCGCACTGGCTCATGATTTGGGGTGTCTTATCCCAATCTCCCCTGTGGTACTGATAGATCAGATACCTGGCAGCTTTTCGTTCCTCTGGCAAAAAAGGGCCTTCCCCGGTATTGTTTGAAATGCCGGCCATGGAAGCGCCCCTGGCCAGAGCAACTTTAGCCTGGCGGCTTAAAGCCTCACCGTATGCCATGGGTGCAATCATGATTGGCATATCAATGACAAATGGTTTTGCTGCTTTTTTGCCTATGGTGACACGGGTGTCTACGGTTTGTTCCAGCGGCGTGGGCATGACGTAAAGCTGGGAGATGTTAAACATAAGGTCATCCAAGTTGGGAAATTTTTTCGGTGAGCCCATTGGCCGTGCGAGAACTTTCCCCTCAGTGGCGCGCATGTCGGTTTCTACAATTGTCTGCAGGCCGATACGGCTTCCTGAGGAGATAAGTTCAAACATATTTTTGTCGTATGGATTTTTAATCAGCTTTTTGACAGCTTTATCGTGCACATTGTTAACAAACCTGCGTGTGAGGATTGAAGCAGCCATAGCTCCTGCTGCTGCCGCAGCCCCGATTTTAAACGCTTTAGCCATTTGATGTTTTTCCATTTAAAAACCCCCTCGTTAAGCTTACTTTTATCTTTCCCCAAAATTTAAAGAAGGAAAAAAACTTTTTTTGTGAAATAAATTAAAGGTATGGCAGCTATGATGAATCAGAGGGTGATTATGTGAAAAGAAAGAAAAAAAATCTAAGTATAAATGAAGCAATTTCTTTGATTAAGCCGGGCTCAAGAGTAATGGTCGGTGGTTTTGGCCTGAGGGGATATCCTGAGGTTTTAGTACAAGCTCTGGTTGACAGCGGCATAAGCGATTTAATCATTATCAGCAACGACCTGGGTTCTCCCGGGGTCGGACTGGGTTGTTTGTTAACAAACAACCAGATAAAAGCTGTGGTCGGAAACTACTTCAACTGGAATCCTGATGTCGCCTGTGCTTACAACGAGGGGAAAATCGAGGTGCAGTTGATTCCCCAGGGGACTTTCGCCGAGGCCATCAGGGCGGCAGGAGTGGGGATTCCCGCTTTTTATACGCCCACCGCAGTGGGAACACAGCTGGCAGCGGGTAAGGAAACCAAAACGATAGGTGGAAAAACTTATCTCCTTGAGCATGCCATCCACGCTGATGTGGCGCTGATTAAAGCTCATAAGGCAGATGCGTGGGGGAATCTGGTCTACTATAAAGTAGAGCGTAATTTTAACCCTCTGATGGCAATGGCCGCAGACATAACCATAGCACAGGTCGATGAAATTGTCCCGGCGGGCGGACTGGACCCGGAATGTATTGTAACGCCCCATATTTTTGTCGATGTCCTTGTGAACAGGGAGTGAAAGTATGACGACAGAAGAAGCAAAAAACAGGATTGCGATGAGAATTGCCAGGGAATTTGAATCAGAAGAATATATAATGTTCATTAATACCGGCGTTGGTATCCCTACACTGGTCCCGCAGTTTATTAAATCCCAGAATGTCTGTGTGCAGGCTGAAAACGGGATGTTAGGTGTGGGCCCGCCTGCTGACGGTGATCAGGTTGATCCCCGGCTGATAAATGCTTCCAGGCAGCCTGTCTGTGAAATTAAAGGCTGCAGCTACTTTGACAGTGCAGCTTCTTTTGGCATGATCAGAGGCAGGCATATGGATGCCACAGTGCTTGGGGCACTTGAAGTTGACCAGCAGGGCAATGTGGCCAACTGGATAATCCCCAATGGCAAACAGTTGGGCGTCGGAGGCGCCATGGATCTTGTGGCGGGTTCTAAAAGGGTTATCATCGCCATGGGGCATATGAGTAAAGACAATAAGCCCAGGATAAAGAAAGAATGCAGCCTGCCTGTGACAGGGTATGGTAAAGTTGATATGCTGGTAACAGAGTACGCAGTCTTTGTTTTTGAAGACGGGAAGATGATTCTGAAAGAAATCGCACCCGGTGTGTCATTAAGTTTTATCCGCTCGATTACAGAAGCTGATTATATAATCAGTCCTGACCTTAAAATAATAGAGGCTTAACAGAGAACCTATTGAATGCAGCAAGGCAGACTGTTTGCCTTGCTTTTAAATTATATTTCCTTAGTATAAAAATTTCAGAAGGAAAATAAATATAGATATCGAATTCAGAATTTAGTGTAAATTACAAGGAGGGATGCACATGAACGAAGCGGTGATAATAGAAGCCGTCAGGTCACCCATGGGCAGGCGTAAAGGCTCACTCCGGGACACCAGGCCTGACGACCTGGCAGCCGAGGTAATAGATGCCCTGCTTGAGAGGACCGGTATCGACCCGCATATTGTGGAAGACCTGATTATGGGATGTGTAACACAGGTTGGGGAACAGGGATTTAATGTGGCAAGGACCTCCGGACTCATCTCCAGGCTTCCCCTGGATGTGGCTGCAGTCTGCCTGAACAGGATGTGCGGGTCAGGCCTGCAGGCCTTCAACTTTGCCGCCCAGGGGATAATGTCAGGGATGCACGATTGTATAATATCTGCCGGTGTGGAGAGCATGACCAGGGTCCCCATGGGGTCAGACGGTTCCGCGTTTAGTGAGCAGTTGATGTCCAAGTATGATATTGTGATGCAGGGGACTTCGGCTGAACTGATTGCGGCAAAATGGGGACTGTCACGCCAAGAGCTTGACCTGTTTTCCTACCAAAGCCATCAAAAGGCAGCCAAGGCCAGGGAAGAAGGAAGGTTCAGACGCGAGACAGTCCCTGTCCGGGGCGTGAACCAGGCAGGAGAAAGATATCTGTTTGCCGAGGATGAGACAATCAGGCCTGACACCACACTGGAAAAAATGGCCTCGCTTCCCCCGGCTTTTAAGCCTGATGGAGTAATCACCGCCGGTAACTCAAGCCAGATTAGCGATGGCGCGGCCGCTGTGCTTGTCATGTCCGCTCAGAGGGCCAAAGAGTCAGGTCTTAAGCCGCGGGCCAGGTTTGTGAGTTCTGCTGTGGCCGGGGTCGACCCTACCCTGATGCTCACAGGCCCCATTCCTACTACCAGGAAAGCTTTGGCCAAGGCCGGGCTCACCATGGATGACATTGATATCTTTGAAGTAAACGAAGCTTTCGCGCCGGTGGTGCTGGCCTGGGCAAAAGAGCTTGAACTATCTGACATGTCAAGGGTTAACCCGGTTGGCGGAGCCATTTCTCTTGGCCATCCGCTGGGCTGCAGCGGTACAAGGCTGATCGCCACACTGCTGCACCAACTGGAAGACACAGGAGGGCGTTATGGCCTGATAACCATGTGCATAGGCTGGGGAATCGGTATTGCCACTGTTATAGAAAGGCTTCCCTGAGCTTATTGCAAAGGGCCTGCTGTTGCTCCACGTTCGATTGTGTAAATATTAAAAGGAGTTGGTAAACGTGCTGACTGGCAAAGTAGCGCTTGTGACCGGCGGCTCAAGGGGTATCGGCAGGGCTGACGCGCTGGCGCTGGCAAGAGCGGGCGCAGATGTTGTGCTTACCGACATCATGCTTGAGAGTGAAGAAGGAGCTGAGGCGGCTGAGAAATACGGGCCGCTCAATCAGTTTATGAAAAGCGCAGGTATTGTCTACACAGAGGAGACCTGCCGGGAAATAAGGGAAATGGGCCGCCGCGCTGCAGCCATTAAGATGGATGTAACCGACAGGGATGAGGTGGGCAGGGTCTTCAAAGCGGTCAAAGAAGAGTTTGGCAGTATAGACATCCTGGTGAACAATGCCGCCACCCTGGACCATGTTGCTCAGATTGAAAATCAAAGCGATAGCCTTTGGGAAAGGGACATCAATGTAAACCTGACCGGACCCTACAACTGCTGTAAGGCAGCGTGGCCTTACATGAAGGAGAAAGGGTGGGGCAGGATTGTCAACATGGCTTCGGTGGCAGGCACAATGGGCGGCTTTGGCCAGTCAAGCTACTCCTCTACCAAAGCTGCAGTGATTGGGTTGACTAAGAGCCTGGCCCTGGAGGGAGCCAGATACAACATTACAGCTAACGCTATCATAGGCGGCATTATTGCTTCCGAGGCATTTAAAATGGGCAACCCCAAGATGAACGACAGGATTGTGGCCAGAACAGCCTTCAAGCGGCCCGGCGAACCGGAGGATATTGCCAACGCAGTGGTGTTCCTTGCTTCAGATAATGCCAAGTATATAACCGGGATCGAGCTCTATGTCTCCGGCGGCATCGAGCTGTTCACCTTTTAGGAAGTGATGAGATGTCTGTATCATTTAAGCTGGATGATCACCAAATGGCGCTGCAGGGGCTGGCCCGTGACTTCGCGCTGGCTGAAATCAGGCCTGTGGCTGCCCAATATGACAAAAGCGGTGAGTTTCCCTGGCCGGTAGTTAAAAAGGCCTGGGAAGTTGGATTATCCAATTTGAGCATGCCGGAGCAATACGGCGGCGGAGGCCTGTCCGGGCTTGACTCCTGTATCGTGTCGGAGGAGCTGGCCTTTGGCTGCGCCGGTATTGCCGCCGGTATCAGTATCACTGACCTCGCCTGCATTCCCATTGTCCTTGCCGGGGACGAAGAGCAAAAGCAGAGGTATCTCGGCGAGATTTGCAGCACGGGAAAAATGGCAGCACTGTGTGTTACAGAGCCCGAGGCGGGATCAGATGTGTCCGCCATTTCCACCACCGCCAAAAAGAGCGGTGATGATTATGTCCTAAGCGGCAGTAAGTGCTTTATCACCAACGGCTCGGTGGCAGACTATTATGTTGTTTTCGCCACCACAGATAAAAGCATGGGGCAAAAGGGGCTCTGTGCCTTTGTGGTCCCCAGGGAAACGCAGGGTGTAACTGTTGGCAAAAAGGAGGACAAAATGGGCCAGCGCGCCTCCGACACCAGCGAAGTAGTCTTCCAGGATGTGCTGGTACCCTCCGCCAACAGGCTTGGAGCAGAAGGCCAGGGGTTTAAGCTTATCATGCAGACTTTCAACCGCTCCCGGCCCGCAGTGGCATCCTCAGCAGTCGGCCTTTCCCGCGCTGCCATGGAATACTCTCTTGAGTATGCCAAGACACGCAGCCAGTTTGGCATGCCCATAATCTTTAACCAGGCCATAATGTTTATGCTCTCAGACATGGCCCGCGACATCGAAGCCTCACGCCTTTTGGCCTGGAAAGCCGCCTGGCTTGGTGACATGGGCCTTGACAATGCCAAAGAAGCAGCCATGGCAAAAGTTACCGCCGCCGATGCCGCCATGCGCATCACCACAGACGCTGTGCAGATTCACGGCGGCTACGGCTACATCAAAGATTACCCCGTAGAGAAACTGATGCGCGATGCCAAGGTGCTGCAGATTTACGAAGGCACCTCACAAATACAAAAACTACTTATCATGCGCTCAATGCTTAAATAAAGTTACACGCAGTTGAAAAGGCTGACAGTCTGAGCAAGCATCTGTCTTGCCTTTTTTGTTTCACCTAATAAAGAGGCAGGGATTATATTTTTTTATATAAAAGAAAGCAAAGTAAAGGAATTCACCATATGATATAGCACTGAAAAGGATGTGCGTATGGTGAAAAGTAAGAAACATAACCTGCTCTGAGTCTGTATTGATAGTAACAAAACAGCAAGTTAAGAGAGGTATGTATACAGGCATATTTATTTTCTTTCAGGGCTTTCTTTTTTTGGTTAATGTGGTATAATAAGTACCAGGTAAGCCATAATAAGGGTAAGGGGTGAGTACCTTGGAGAGGCATTTGAACAGAGGCATTAAAGAGGTTATCTCAGAATTCCCGGAAGTGGGCCAAATTTTGGAGGATTTTGAGATTGGCTGTACTCCGTGCCTTGTAGGAACGTGCCTTCTTAAAGATGTGGTGGAGATCCATGCCCTTCCCCCTGATCAGGAAGCTGAATTAATGTACCGTGTGGAGAAGGCTATCTATCCGGAAAGGGATGTACAGCCACCTGAAACAGGTGCTGTTAAAGGTGCGGAAAAAGCGGCGGAAATCACTTATTCAGCACCAGTCCGGGAACTGGTAGATGAACATAAGCTTATCAAACGGTGGCTTTCTCTGATCCCCCGTGTTGTGGATTTGATGAACCGGTCAGGCTTAGACAGGCAGCTAATCAATAACGGGCTGGACTTTATCAGGTCCTATGCCGACCGCTTCCACCATGCAAAGGAAGAGGACCTGCTTTTCAAGTACGTGGACGAAAGCCAGGAGATTATACAGGCAATGTACAGCGACCATATCACTGGCAGAGGCCATGTGCAGTCCATTGTTAAGGGGCTGGAGCAGGATGATATGGAGACTGTGAGGGAGCACCTGTTCGCTTACCGTGAGCTGCTTACAGGACACATTAAAAAAGAGGATGAAATACTTTTTCCGTGGATTGACCGGCAATTGACAGCAAAGAATATCGCTCAGCTCAGTGCTGACTTTTCCGGGGTAAATGCGGGAGCCGGGGAAGGTTTTGAGGAAAAGTATCAGGTGTTTGTCACGGACCTGGAAAAGCTGGTGGCGATGTAATGAAACTGGCGCGCCGAAGTGATTATTCCCTCAGGACTTTGATTTATCTGGCAGAGAATAAGGGCCGCATTACGAATCATGAACTCGCACAGGTTCTTGGCATTTCTTCCAATCACCTGTACAAAATAGTTCAGACTCTGTCCCGGGCGGGATACCTCAGGACGTCGGCGGGACGTGAGGGCGGCGTTGAGCTTGGCAAATCGGCTCATGAAATCACCTTGCTGGAAATTATCAGATTGGTTGAGGGGCCTATTAATCTGAGCGACTGTTTCCTGAATGCTGATGAGTGCTTCCTGGTTTCCAAATGCAAGCTGAGAAAGAAGATTAAAGAGGCACAAAATATCCTGATTGGTATGTTCAGTGAAACTACCATAGAAGATTTGCTTGATGACGAAAAATGTACGGACAAAAGGGAAACTGCGGTTACTTGATAAAAATTTAAAGGAGGAATTTGGATGCGTGAGAAAGTAGAAGCTGCCCTCGAACTGATAAGACCCTCTTTGCAAATGGATGGTGGGGATGTGACGCTGGTAGATGTGGAGGATGGTGTGGTTAAAGTAAGGCTGACAGGCGCCTGCGCAGGTTGCCCCATGTCCCAGATGACATTATCCCAGGGAGTGGAACGGACGATTAAGAGCCATGTGCCTGAAGTTAAGAAAGTAGTAGCTGTCTAAATTAAAAATCAGAGAGGGACAGCCCGCCGGGCTGTCCCTCTCTGATTTTTGCTTTTAACACTTCTGTTTCACCTGAAGGTTATATTTCCAGGGTAATAAAATCTTTGTTTGCATTTCATCGACGCTGTTATCCTGGTCATTCCCAGGAATTCCAGACTTCCGGCTCATACCCCACTGTGGCTTGTTTCCCGTTGCGCACAATGGGTGTTTTATAGAGGCCGGGGTTCTTTAAAAGCAGCTCTTCCCTCATATCAGCACTGAGTATACGATCCAGGTTCAGCCTTGTGTATTCTTTTGATGCACTGTTAATTAGAGCGTTAATCCCCAAAGCGGCCTTAACGCTTTGCAATTCTCCCTTACTTAAGCTTTTTTCGTACAAGTCAATAAATTGATAGTTAATCCTTCTTTCCTTGAAGTAACGCTCAGCCTTTTTTGTATTAAAACACTTATTTATGCCAAAAATTTGGATATTCATATAGCTTCCCTTTTTAAGTGTTTCTGTACAATTTTAAAAGCTTCTTCTGCATGATTTAGTGTTTCATTTATGTCTTTTTCTTCGTGGGCTGCCGAGATAAACCAGTTGTGGTGGGGGTGCAGAAAAGAGTCTCTTCTGGTAACTTCAGCACAGAAAATCTGCATGAGACGAGCTGGATAGAATTTACCACCCCTGACAACAACATGGACAACGGGGTCTTCGTTAACCCGGATTTCCAGAGTACCGTCGGGCATATGGTGCGAGAGAGTGATTAAGTCGGGGTCATTTTCACCAATCTCCTTTAATCCGAAGGCCAGCGCATAAAGGGCCAGTTTAACACAAAATTCAAAAGTATCAGGATTATTTAATAAATCATCCTCTGGTTTAAGATAGAATTCCAACTTCTGCAGGACTTGGTCAAGCTGCAGTATTTTTTTTAACTGAAGGAGGGACAGCAAATTCAGGCGGGGGCTTTTTTGAGTCTTACCCTGGAAGACATCGTTTAAAAACCTGGCGTTCTTAAATGTAAGGGCGGCACATTGCCGGGGCTGGTTTTCTTTTTTGACTGTCAGCAGGCCGTTTGTAAAAACCAGAGTAACGACGGCCTTTGCCTGAGGGAGTCGGAATTGAAAGGCCCCGTTCCAACCTTTAACCAATTGCTGTGCGTTTTTATCAAACTCTATTATGTCTTCCAGCAGTGGCAGTATAGCCATCAGATGCAGGCGGGCGAGGATTATGTCTTTAGCGCTTTGCATACCCTTACACCTCTCTTCTAAACTTTTTGCGTCACTGTAGTTAAATTAAAACGCTGAACAGCATCTGTACAAACCCTTGTATTGGTGCAGAAATATTCGCCAAATAGTGTTAATATCCCTTCTTTATATGCTATACTTTCTGAATATTGCAATAATTTCGGCAGGACATATTTTATAAATAGCGAATAAATATGCATATGCATGAAACGTTCTGCGCAAGGTTGTGCCATAAGTTAAAATTTGCAGGGAGTGTTATGCGATGGAGAGAGAAGTACGCCTAAAAAACCTGGTTGCATACGGTTTGGGCGATGTTTTGGGCGGTGGTTCCTTTTTGATTATCGGAACGCTTTTTCTTACCGGGCTACTATTCTTTGCTGCCCCAAATCAGGGTAGTACATGCCAAGGATGCTTGTGAAGACGGTTTTACTGTTTTGGGCCGGGGAAAAATTGATTGGGAGGGGCAACTTAAAGCTTTGCTTCAAGATGGTTTTCAGGGTGGTGTTACCATTGAACCACGTACAGTTCCGGATGGTGGCACCATTGCCCAGGCCTCCGCAAAAATATTAGCCTACCTGCGGGAGCGGATCCATCCTAAATAAAATATTTATAGGAGGTAGGATTGATGGGATTATCGGATAAGGACATAACGGATTTAAGGGAGAAAGCACGGCAAATCCGTAGGAAAATAATAAATACTGTGGTTTGGGCCGGAGGCGGTCATGCCGGCGGCGCTCTCAGCCAGGCCGACATTCTGGTAGCTCTCTATTACCACTATCTTAATGTTGATCCTAATAATCCAAGCTGGGAGGACCGTGACAGGGTTGTACTGAGCAAAGGGCATGGCGGCATTGGTTATGCTCCTATCCTGGCGGATCGGGGCTATTTCCCGGAAGAACTCCTTAAAACATTCAACCATACCAACTCACCCTTTGGCATGCACCTTGACCGCCTTAAAGTGCCCGGTGTTGACTCCTCAACCGGTTCACTGGGGCACGGACTGCCCATTGCTGTGGGTCTGGCTCTGGGGGCGAAACTAAAGGGGAAACTGTGGAAGACTTATTGTATCATCGGCGACGGTGAATGTAATGAAGGCAGTGTCTGGGAGGGAGCCATGGCAGCCAGTCATTTTAAACTAAACAATCTTATAGGTATCATTGACAGAAACGGGCTGTGCATAGACGGTGCCACGGAAGAAATCATGTCTTTGGAACCACTTAAGGAAAAATGGCAGAGCTTCGGCTGGCATGTCACAGTGATTGACGGTCATGATTTTTTTGAATTGGGTCAGGCACTGGAGGAAGCACAGCATTTAGCTGAGCAGCCGGCCATGATCATCGCAAATACTGTTAAGGGTAAAGGCGTGGATTTTATGGAAGGCGTTTCCGGCTGGCATTATGGTGGGTTAGACACGGAAAAAGAAAAACAGGCATTGGAATCTATTGACAGAATGCATAGCAAAGGCTAGAGAGGAGGGTTAACATTGACGGCGACAGGATTGACTTACCACGTTTATGATACTGACCATATGACACCGGCCGAGATTTACGGCCATGTCCTCGCAAAACTGGGTGAAGAAAGAGAAGAAATAGTGGCCTTGACCGCAGATTTGGCGAAATCAACCAAGATAGGTAAATTTGGGGAAAGGTTTCCCCGGCGTTTTTTTAACGTGGGCATTGCTGAGCAGAATCTCTTTGGTATCGCCGCTGGCCTGGCCCTGGCGGGTTTTACTCCCTTCGTTTCAACTTTTGCTGTATTTGCATCTTTGCGGGCGGGGGAGCAGGTACGTACCGACATCTGTTACCAAAACCTTAACTGTAAAATCATCGCTACCCATTCAGGGCTCTCTTTTGGCCAGGCCGGCACCACCCATCATGCTACGGAGGACCTGGCTGTAATGCGTTCATTTGCCAACCTTACCGTTTTAGCTCCCGCCGACGGCATAGAGACTGCAAATGCCGTCCGTGCTTGCCTGGACCACTATGGGCCTGTCTACATCCGTATAGGGAGAGGTTTTGAACAGACGGTATATGAAGATGAGGACTACGGTTTTACCATTGGCAAGGCACATGTTATGCATGAAGGTTCAGATATAACTGTTATCGCCTGCGGCCCATGTGTACTGCAGGCGTTGGAGGCGGCCAGGGTCCTGAAGGAGAGCCACGGCATTGAGGTAAGGGTAATTAATATGCATACAATAAAGCCTTTGGATAAGGAGGCAGTATTAGCCGCTGTTAACGATACGCGAAGAATCATTACTGTGGAAAACCACAGCATTATCGGGGGATTAGGCAGTGCCGTGGCTGAAGTTATCACTGAAGAAGGCAAATCCTGCCGGCTCAAACGCCTGGGCATCCCGGATACTTTTGCTCCTGTGGGATATACGCAGATAGATAATGTGGAAGCCATGAAGCAAAGCCAACTAATAGTGGACGGCTCACCTGAATACGGAAAAGATATATCTTCCATTATGAAAAAAATAGAATCTTTAATTGCTTAAGAGAAAGCAGATATATCAACGGAGGGATTAAGATGAATAGAACGGTGCGAAACATTAGTTCAGCATACAGGGCGTCCTTTCCTCTGTAGCCGGACTTACCCTATATATCACGGCCATTATCCTTGCCTGGAACTCAGTTCCCGCAGCGCTTACAACAGAAAAGTCTACACCTATGGACGGTATTTAGTAGACGAGACAGTTAAAAAGAATGCCTAATGGCACAGAAGCTATGTGTGAGCGCTAAAGTGATTGACAATAAAAGTTAATACTTGTATTATATGGTTAAGCGCAGCATATCATTTGAAGTGAACCAGTGTATTTATTCTTAAAAATCGACGAAAGCATTCATTCATTAAAGTGCTAAAGTAGAAATTGATATTAAAAAACAGGGGAGGAATTGTTAATGGCTTATGCGGGAAATATTCTGCGGATTAATCTGACCACGGGTTCTATCACCAAGGAAGAACTTCCGGTTGATGAAGCAAAAGCTTTTATTGGCGGCAGGGGGCTTGGGGGGAAGATGCTGGCTGCTGAAATTCCGGCCGGTACTGATCCCCTTGGTCCTGAGAACAAAATTTTCTTTATCACCGGGCCACTGACCGCCACTTCGGCCCCTACCTCAGGACGTTATATGGTAGTGACCAAGTCTCCCTTAAACAATGTAATCGCTTCTTCCAATTCTGGCGGCTACTGGGGGGCTGAGCTTAAATTTGCCGGTTATGACATGGTAATCGTGGAAGGAAAAGCTAAAGAGCCGGTTTATATCAGCATCAGGGACGAGCAGGTGGAGATTCATCCTGCTTCAAAACTCTGGGGCAAGCAGACCAGTGAAGTTGTCGACGAACTAATTGCTGAATTTGGCGACCCCAGGGCGCGCGTACTTAATATCGGGCCTGCCGGAGAGAACCTTTCGCCGATAGCAGCTGTAATGAATGACCGCTGGCGTGCGGCCGGTCGCTCCGGTGTGGGCGCAGTGCTGGGTGCAAAGAACCTTAAGGCCATAATTGTGCGCGGCAGCGGTAAGGTGCAAGTGGCACAGCCCGAAAAATTCAAAGAAGTTGTCAGCGGCGTATTGAAGAAGATTAAGGAGAACGGTGTTACAGGCGAAGGATTGCCTGCTTACGGGACATCTATTCTGGTTAACATTATCAATGAACACGGTATGTATCCAACCAATAACTTCCGCGAAGGCGTATTTGCCGGAGCGGAAGCTACCTCCGGCGAAACCATTGCAGAAAAGTACCTGACCAAAAAAGATCCCTGCTACCGCTGCCCAATTGCCTGTGGCCGTTACTGTAAAGTTGACGACGTTGAGGGCGGAGGCCCCGAGTATGAAACAGTCTGGGCTTATGGCGCAGATTGCGGTGTTTCGGATTTACCCGCGATTATAAAGGCCAATAAGGTCTGCAACGAGATGGGACTGGACACTATTTCCGCCGGCGCTACCATTGCCGCGGCCATGGAACTCTTCCAGTGTGGTTACATTAAACCGGAGGAAGTTGACGGCCCTGAACTGAAATGGGGCAGTGGTGAAGCCATAGTGGAATGGACGCGAAAGATGGGACTGGGTGAAGGGCTCGGCGCCAAGCTGGCCATGGGTTCCGCCAGCCTGTGCGAGGCCTACGGCGCACCAGAACTGTCGATGACCGTAAAGAAACTGGAACTTCCAGCCTACGACCCGCGCGGAATCATGGGGCACGGCCTGCAATATGCTACCGCCAACCGTGGGGGCTGCCATGTACGCGGCTACATGGTATCACCGGAAATCCTCGGTATCCCGGAGCCACTGGACCGCTTCTCCATTGAGGGTAAGGCTGAATGGGTTAAAACCTATCAGGATATAACAGCGGTTATTGACAGCCTTGGCATCTGCCTCTTTACCTCATTTGCCCTCGGTGCTCAGGATTACGCCGACCTGTATAACTACGCCACCGGTGAAAATTTAAGCGCTGAAGAACTGCTGTCCTGCGGTGACCGTATCTACAACAACGAGCGCCTCTTCAACCTGCAGGAAGGCTATAGCGCCAGTGACGACACATTGCCCAAACGGATGCTGGCTGAACCCATGCCTGATGGGCCGAGCAAGGGCAATGTCCACCCACTGGATAAAATGCTGCCTAAGTATTATGTAATACGCGGCTGGGACGGGGATGGGGTGCCTACGACAGAGAAGAAAGAGGCTTTGGGTTTGTAAAACTAAAGAGAGGGCTTCCGTATCGGAAAGCCCTCTTTTCCCTTCTATATAGGAATATATCTGCTTGAGGTGAGATGATGAGAATTACTGTCAGGTTGTTTGCCACTCTGCGTACAAATCGTTTCAAAGAGGATACCCGCGAGTATCCGGCAGGGACCACTGTGGCTCAGGTTGCGGATGATTTAAAAATATTTAGTGGAGAATTGGCGTTAATCCTTGTTAACGGCCATACTGCGTCTTTTGACCAGGAACTTAATGACAACGACATATTGTCCCTGTTCCCTCCGGTGGGAGGGGGCTAAGAAGTATGTGCTTTCTGTTGTGCATAGTAGAAAAAAGATAGAAATTTCTAAGAGCTTGGCATAACAGGGGAGGGGTTGTATACAGTGATACCACGTTCAGGGCATACAGCAAATAAAGACGTGTATGAGATTGACGCTGACATCTACCAGAGGTTTCCTGTCTTAAAACAGGCTTTTGTCACAGTCGGTCAGAAAGATACCGGGCAGATAGGAATAATGTTTTCCCTGGGGAAGATGTTTGAAACTATGGCGCTAAATATTAAGGAGTGCGTTCCCGGCAAATCGCGCATTGATTATGCTTTTGACGCCGGCGCCAATGCCATGAACCTGATACTTGGCGCCTACGGTATGCCAAACAGCCAGTTTCTCAGGTGGGACCCATTGTATATACCTGAGTTTCTGCGTGAAAAGCAGCTGGATGCCGATCCTTCCGGGCTTACCACGCTGGTAAAAAAGGCTGCCGGGCTTTACGGCAGTGACCTGGTGGGAATCACCACCCTCGACAGCAGGTGGATTTATGAATCTGACTTGTTAAAGCTATTTGTTCTGGCGGATGAGGGCCATCCGCATGAGACTGATAAGGAGTTTGTCATCCCGCACTCGGTAAACAGGGCGATAGTATTGGCGGTGGCCATGGACATGGAGTTAATTGAGACTTCGCCGCAGGTTCCGGCCAGTACCGCAGCTTCGCTTGGCTACTCCAGGATGGGCATTACAGCGGTTTCACTGGCCGAGTTTATTCGCTCACTGGGTTTTACCGCCATTCCCTGTATGAATGACACCGCTCTCAGTATTCCCCTGGCTGTAGATGCCGGGCTTGGTGAACTGGGTAGGAACGGCCTCTTAATTACACCCGAATATGGACCTGGCATCCGCTTATGCAAAGTACTGACCGATATGCCGCTTAATACCGATAAACCAGTGGACTTTGGCATTAATGACTTCTGCCGTCAATGTCTGTTGTGTGCAGAGCACTGCCCGTCCGGAGCTATCAGCACAGGTTCTCAATATTTCACCGGGGTATGTGAAAACAACAACCCGGGAGTTAAGAAATGGTATATAAATGCCGGAGAGTGCCTGCGCTTTTGGCAGAAAAACGGCGCCGGTTGCGCCAATTGTATTGCAGTTTGCCCCTTTAGTGCCGGGTTTGAAGGTTCGCAGTGTGTGAAATGTATAAGATGTGACACAACTAACAGCTGCTCGCTCCAAGCTGTTGCCTTCCTGCGGGCTAAACATGGCTATCTGAAAGCACCGTTATGGGGGACGAAGCCGATTTCCACGCTACTGACCAGGGCAGAGCTATAACAACTTGCTTGAAATATAATAAAATTTTGACTAAGAAGCAGGAATATGGAAACAAAGAACTAATTATATATTTAAGTGAATTCCTTATTGAAGTTTGTACTGTAAGCAGAGAGGGAGGATGCTGTCATCCAGAAGGAGACTCGTTAAAAATTGAACAGCGGGATTATTGAGAACAGGTAGCCTGGCAACAAGCCGGGCTGAAAGGGAAACCGGTTAAAATCCGGTACGGTGCCGCCACTGTAAGGGGGAGTTTCTTTCCATATTTGACCACTGGCCTTTGGGCTGGGAAGGGGGGAAGAAGCGATGATCCCGAGTCAGTAAACCTGCCTTGTTTTCTTTAGCCACTAACTACGCGCATAGGTAGGTGACTAATTAGGAGAAAGATTATATTCCTCTTAAAGTAGACGCCTTAACCATCTATGGTTAAGGCGTTTGCCGTATTATTGCCGTATTATATGAGTAAACATTTAGGGGTGGAACTAAAATGAAAATAATGAAAATAGTGATATTCATGTTAATATTTATGCTTATTTTATCCGGCGGTACGTTCGCCCATGAGGTATGGATTGAAATGAAACCAGAGGGGGAAGTGGGGCAGCAACATATCATTAACATAAACTGGGGCGATTTTGGACAATTTTTAGACCCCAGAAGCAGCTATTTTAATTCAATAATAAAGGGGGAGCTGTGGGTTTTAGCGCCGGACGGCCAAAAGATTAATTTGGAACCGGAAGAGTGGCCCGACAGATATGTTGCCAGATTTACGCCGCAGGCCGGCGGTGACCATCAGGTTATATTTTACCATCACAGAGGCGTTATTAATCAACAGCATGGAGAACCCAAAGGGTTAATGACCATAGAAGTAATCTCAAAAGCGTTTATTGACATTGAGGGTGAAGCTGAGATCAAAGCATGGGATCAAGTGGCCGGACTTCCCCTTGAAGTTAAAGCCCTGACTGATGTAGGGCATCTGCATACCGGCGGTGAAGTAAAAGGCCAACTATTATTTTTTGGAGAGCCGTTGGCCGACATTAATATGACTATTTACCCGCCAGGTGGTGAGTATGATGAGCCTTTGAGAATAACTACAGATCGCGCCGGGCAGTTTTCTTTTATCGCTGATAAAGAGGGAGCCTGGCTCATAAAAGTTTCCTATTTGGATGATTCGGTAAAACATGTGGACGGACATGATGTGATCGGCGCCCGCTATAACTTTACCATGACGGTTTTCCCGCATTATGGTGGTGGTGACTCCCCGTCAACGAAACCTGCAAAACCAGCCGGCAATAATATTATTCATTATCTTTACCTATTGGCCGGAGCCCTGGTGGCAGGTGCAGCCTATATGTTCGGAAAAAGTAAAAGTAGTTAGCGTGCGGATTTTCTTTCAGTCTGCCAGGATGAGGAGATGAATAAAATGCATATAGCGGACGGTGTATTAAGCCTGCCTGTAGTTGGAGCAGCGGCTGCTGTGGCCGGCGGTGGCATACTGTATGCTGTTAAAAAGACAAAAGCAGAGGAAGTGCCGCTCATCAGTCTGTTATCGGGTGCATTCTTTGTGTTTGCGCTGATTAGTATTCCAATAGGCCCTACAACGGTGCATCCTCTTCTGGCCGGACTTCTGGGAATTATTTTAGGCATGCAGGCTTTTATCGCTGTTATTATCGGGTTGGTGCTGCACGTACTCTTGTTTCAGCATGGGGGACTTACCACCCTGGGCGTGAATCTGATATTGGTTGTAATACCTGCTCTGATGGCTGGGAAACTATTCTACAGCATGAAACGGCTGCCGGTTTTCGCCAGAGCTGCCCTGGCGGGCGGGTTGGCCGTTGTGAGTTGTGTATTGCTCTTGATTATTCTGCTTTTGTTAAGTGATCCAGTTTATGGTGAAGGCACTTTTTCCACCATTAACATTCTTGCCATAGCCTATATGCCACTGGCGGCAGTAGAGGCACTGCTGACAGGATTTGCGGTTAATTTCCTTTATAAGACGAGACCGGAATTATTGCAAAAAGACAGAATGAAGGAGTTGTCTGAAAATGGGGGGTAATCATACCCATTGTGTAAAATCTCATATCCATCATACATGCGATTCCTGGGTGTGCCATTGGGAACCCCGTACGAAGACTGTTGCAGCCGTCCTGTTTGTGACAGGTGTCGTAAGTTTACATTCATTTTATTTGGTGTCGGCCGTTTTATTGGGAGTTCTGCTCGTTTCTTTCTCGGCAGGTCTTCCATTTAAGTTGTTGCTGACCAGGATAATTCTGGCTGCCCCCTTTTTGCTGTTGATGGCTGTCAGCATTGCTTTGGGCGGCGGGTTCCCCCCTGCAGCAGAGCGATTAACGTTTGCCGGGCTTGTGCTGTTTAAAGCTTTGACATCGATTATAGTTATGACTGTATTGCTAAAGACACAGCCCATTGATCGCTACTTTAATGGCCTGGCCCATATGAAACTGCCTCCTGTCATTGTAACCGTGCTGTTTTTGGCTCATCGCTATGTTTATCTTTTCAGTGATCAGCTGGCAAACACACAACGCGCGTTAGCGGCAAGGTTATTCCAGCCTGGTATTAAAAAAAGATCCCTGGCTGTTTATGGAGAGGCGGCAGGCGGGCTACTCTTAAAAGCGGTGGATCGCTCAGATTCAGTCTACCGGGCAATGGCTGCACGCGGCTTTGACGGGATACTGCGCACCGGCCCACCCTTGTCAATTAGGAAAAGAGACTATTTAAAGTGTGGCACAGTATTGCTGGTAACTACAGTTTTGATCCTACTGGACTGGATGTGGTTTGTATGAAGGCGGTTGAAGTCGATAACTTGTCTTACTCGTACTCCGACGGAACAAAAGCGCTTAGCAACTTGTCTTTATCCATACCCAGACATAAGCGGATCGCGTTTTTGGGTGCCAACGGCAGTGGCAAAACAACTTTTCTCCAGCACTTAAACGGACTTCTTCTGCCACAAGTTGGGTCTGTGAAGGTAATGGGCTACCAGGTTCAGAAAAACCAATTAAAAAAAATAAGGCAGTTAGTAGGGATGTTGTTTGACAACCCTGAAGATCAGCTTTTTTCTACCACAGTGGCGGAGGATGTAGCTTTTGGACCCCGCAACCTTGGCCTTGATGAAAAAGAAGTTGAAACCCGGGTAAAACAAGCCCTGGAGATGGTCAATATCACAGATTTAGCCGGTAAGCCTCCTTATAATATAAGTTTGGGGCAGAAAAAACGTGCAGCCATTGCGGGTATATTGGCGATGGATGCCCAGCTCTTAGTTTTTGACGAGCCTTTTTCCGGACTGGACCCCGGATTTGCCAATCAACTTATGAGTTTGCTGGAAAAGCTGTTTCATGACGGCAGAACCATTATTATTGCCACCCACGATGTGGATATGGCCTATGCCTGGGCTGACCAGGTGATTATTTTAAGAAAAGGAGAGGTGCTGGCAGAAGGAAGCAGTGATTTATTGCAGGATGCAGCGCTGATGAAAGAGGCCTGTTTATACCTGCCGATTCTGGTAACTGCTTTTCAGGGAACCAAAATGTATCCACGTACTCCGGAAGAGGCCAACCAGCTGCTTTGGTATGCAAGCAGAGGATCTAAAATTATTTAGACGTTAAGGAGAAAATAATGACACACAGAAGCTATCCGCAAATTTTTACCGTGATAATATTTGTCAGTATTTTTTTATTCCTTCAAATACCAGCCTTTGCCCACAGGATGTTAATCAGACCCATAGAGCCCGGCCTTATACAGGTTGTTTTTGATGATGATACTGTTGCCAAAGGAGCACAGGTCACGCTGTATGATGAAGGTGAAGAGCAACTTGTACAGGGTAATTCCGATGGGGAAGGGTTTTTTAAATACGACAGCAAGTTGCCGGTAGCGTTAGCTGTCGCCGATGACCGCATTGGACACCGGGCAACATGGCAGCCCGATCAGGAAATAAAGGAAGAACTGCCCAAGTTGCCCGTTGCTGTACTGACTTTATCTGTATTCATTTTTGTTGCCGCATTTTTTCATTTACGAAATACGAAAGGACGTACTTGCAGTTAAAAGACGTATGGAACTTTAAGGAGTTACTCTTTTGTTGACACACCTGCTTCGCCAAAAGTGGCCATTTCATGGACAATCTTTAAAGCTGCGTCAATCATTGTCATAGCCAGGGCGGAGCCCGTGCCTTCTCCAAGCCGCAGGTTCATATGCAAAAAGGGCCGCAGTCCCAGAAGTTCAAGTATTACACGGTGGCCCGGCTCTTCTGAGAGGTGTGATGCCAGCATATATTCGCGGGCCTGCGGGCAAAGCTTGGCAGCGATTACAGCAGCAGCACCGGAGATAAAGCCGTCGATCAGGACAGGTTTACGGGCTGCGGCCGATGCTAGCATCACGCCGGCCATTCCTGCTATTTCAAACCCCCCTACTTTGGAGAGTACATCAAGCGGGTCGTTCAGGTCAGGGTTATTTACGGATAGTGCTGTTTGAACAGCCTTTATTTTCAGTTTCATTCTATCGTTGTCGATCCCGGTGCCCCGGCCGCACACGGCACCTACATCACCGCCTTTGTAGGCTGCGATAATTGCCGTGCTGGGAGTGGTGTTGCCGATACCCATTTCGCCTGTGCCTAATAAGCCGGATCCCGCTGCCAGGCATTCTTCGGTTATTGCGATACCCGCTTCCAGGGCGGACACCGCCTGCTCACGGCTCATAGCAGGACCTTTCGTAAAGTTGGCTGTTCCATACGCAATTTTGCTGCTTTTGAGCAGCGGGTGGTCGGGAAGATCCGCCGCCACTCCAATATCAACTACCACCAGTTCTGCTCCGGCGTGTCGTGCCAGGACATTCATGGCCGCCCCGCCTCTGAGAAAGTTCAGGACCATTTGTGGCGTTACCTCCTGCGGGTAGGCGGATACACCATCCTCAACCACACCATGGTCGCCCGCCATGAGGATACAGGTCTTTTTGGGCAAATGTGGCTTTGGCTCACCGGTGATGCCGGCAATTTTTTTCACAATTTCTTCAAGCACCCCCAGGCTTCCCGGGGGCTTGGTCAGGTTGTCCAAATGTGCCTGTGCCGAGTCTATGGCGGCTTCATCCAGAGCTCCAATCCTTGACAGGGTTTCTTGCAGTTTTTTCATAAATTAAAAACTCCCTTCTTTTTTCTGACAACATAAAAATCCCCAAGCTAAATTGCCTGAGGATTTTACCATCGTCCTGCATAAACATCATATGGCAGGTCTCCTGGCTCCCGGTTCACAGTCCCCACCCCTTCCCGTCCTTTGCCGGACAGTGGTTTTGGTGGTTCCTCCCCGGTTACAGTGGCGGGTCCGCCCGGGATTTGCACCCGGTTCCCTATTCTCCGTGTAAACGGCACCATATGATTTGCTGTTTATTTTCTTCAGTATACAAAGCGGTAAAATATTTGTCAAGACTCTCTTTACAAATTATGAGAGGGATAGATTTCAGATTCTCAAGTTGATTTTTCAGGGTTAATCTGGTAGAATGGCATAAAGTTGCATAGCGTGGCAACAGGTGCCTTAACAGGGTAAAAGGGAATCAGGTGAAAAGCCTGAGCGGTCCCGCCACTGTAACCGGGAATCCAGCCGTATTCAGCCACTCCTGTGGGGGGAAGGCGCGGCGGATAATGACCGGTAGCCAGGAAACCTGCCTGTTGTTCTTACGTCACGTGCCCTCGGGAAAAGGGAAACGTACGTTTTTCGTACTTTCTCAGGCCTGGCGCACTGGGAATTTTTTTTTAGGGCTAACTTAGCGTCAGGCTGAAAGGATGTTTTTATGGCTAAGGCTATTATGATCCAGGGGACGTCGTCACATGTGGGAAAGAGTGTGCTGGTAACAGCACTTTGCCGTATTTTCGCTCAGGACGGCTATCGTGTGGCGCCGTTTAAAAGCTGGAATATGTCGCTTAATTCCTCTGTTACCCTTGATGGTGGAGAAATCGGCCGCTCCCAGGGGGAGCAGGCTGAGGCAGCCGGCATCGAGGCCACTGTCCACATGAATCCTATTCTTGTTAAGCCACAGGGCCGAGGGCAATCGCAGGTTATTGTACAGGGGCGGGTACACGGGGCAGTCGATTACGGGACAAGAAGTGATGATAATTACCTGCGCTTTTGCCTGGGGGTGATCAGCGACTCTCTGGCCATTTTAAAAAGTGAATATGACATTATTGTCATCGAAGGTGCGGGCAGTCCGGCTGAGATAAATCTGATGTCACAGGATGTTGCCAATATGAAAGTGGCCCACCTGGCGGAAGCGCCGGTCCTCCTGGTTAGTGACATTGAAAGGGGCGGTGCTCTGGCGGCGGTGGTTGGCACTATGCTGCTGCTGCCGGAGAGAGACAGAGAACGGATTGCCGGCTTTATCTTTAATAAGTTCCGTGGTGACAAAAGCCTGCTTGAGCCGGGCCTTACCGCGGTGGAAAAACGCACCGGCCGGCCGGTGCTCGGAGTAGTGCCGTCTCTGTCTGTCACCCGTCCCGCGGAGGAGGACGGTGTGGCGCTGGAGGGCCGCAGCGGAGAGAATAAGCGGGATGGTGAGCGGCTGCGGCTATGCGTCGTGCGCCTGACTCATATATCCAACTTCACTGACCTGGATGCTCTGGCCGCCGAGAGGGATGTGGCTATGCACTATGTGGGATGTGTGAGCGAACTGCGCCAAGCGGATGCAGTTATTATTCCCGGCAGTAAAAATACTGTTTTGGACAACCGGTTTCTCAGTGAGAATGGCTTTGTCGAAGAAATCAGAAGGCTCTCGGCACGCGGTGTGCCTGTGGTGGGAATTTGCGGCGGCTACCAGCTGCTCGGTAAACGGCTAAACGACCCTGACGGGAATGAATCGGGGGGAACTCCTGTTTCCCTGGAGGGCCTTGGTTTACTTGATACAGAAACAACTTTTTATGCCCAAAAGACAGTTACGCGTGTCACAGCCATTGGGCTGCTTCCTTTTGCCATGGGAGAGGAAGTCGAAGGCTATGAAATTCATATGGGGCAGACAGTCCGGCTGCCGGGCTGCAGGCCGGCTTTTAGGCTGCAAAAAGACGGCCGGGAAGTGCCGGACGGAGCTGTCTGCGCCTCCGGAAGCACGTGGGGCACATATCTGCATGGTGTTTTTGACCGTCCCTGTTTCAGGCGTGCCTGGCTGAACAGCCTGCGGCGCATGAAGGGCTGGGGGGAACTTAGCGTGGATAGTACTGAAAATATAAGAGGGGCCAGATTTGATGAATTGGCCGGTCATGTGCGGCAGGAGCTGAAAATGGATGAGATCTATAATCTGATTGGCCTTGCCGGCCCAAAGGAGGTGCAAAGCCTTGGGTGTAACTCTGATGGTTCAGGGGACTTCGTCTGATGTGGGAAAAAGCGTGCTCTGTGCCGCGCTCTGCCGCTGGCTTTACAAAGAGGGGTACAGGGTCGCGCCTTTTAAAAGCCAGAACATGGCATTAAACGCCATGGTTACCGCAGCTGGCGGCGAAATCGGCTGGGCGCAGGTAATGCAGGCCGAAGCTGCCTGTACCGTTCCCCTGCCGGAGATGAACCCCGTGCTTTTAAAACCTGTTTCCGATACTGTATGTCAGGTTGTTGTGGGAGGCCGTGCTGTTGGCAACATGTCGGCCCGGCAGTATCAGCAGTATAAAAAAGAAGCTTTTCCTGTGGTGCTTGAAGCGCTTGGGAAGCTGCGTCAGCAATTTGATGTGGTGGTGATTGAAGGAGCAGGGAGCCCGGCCGAGATCAACCTGCGTGAGCATGACATCGTTAACATGCGCCTGGCGGCGGCTGCAGGCTCTCCTGTGCTCCTGGTGGCCGACATCGACCGTGGTGGAGCTTTTGCTTTTGTGGCAGGCACCCTGGCGCTGCTTGAGGACGACGAACGCGCTCGTATACAAGGCGTTATTATAAATAAATTCCGGGGCAATATTGAAAGGCTGCAGCCAGGCCTCACTGCACTTGAAAAACTCACGGGAAAGCCGGTGCTGGGAGTGCTGCCCTACCTTAACAGGCTTTCATTGCCAGCGGAAGATTCACTTGGCCTCAATCAGGCAGCAAGCGGTGACGGGGACCTGGAAGTTGCAGTGATTAACCTGCCGCGCATCTCCAACTTTACCGATTATCACGCCCTCTCTGCAGAGGGGGCACGCCTGCGGTATGTAAGGGAAGCATCGGAGCTGGGGAAGCCTCATCTGATTATCCTGCCGGGGACAAAAAATACCCTGGCTGACCTGGCGTATTTACACGGGAGCGGTCTGGCCGAAAAAATCGAAACGGCTTACAGGGCAGGAAGCTGCGTACTTGGGGTCTGCGGCGGTTACCAAATGATGGGACTTACAATTCGTGACAGCCTGGGATATGACGGCTGCGGCGGCAGTGTGCCGGGACTTGGCCTGCTTGCGGTGGAAACAGATTTTGCACAGACAAAGACAACAACCCGATTAACTGGAGAAACACTGGCACACGGAGAGGCACTGGAAGGGTACGAGATTCACATGGGCACCACGCAGAGGATGAACGCCCGGCCTTTTGCCAGACTGAGAAGAGAAGACGGGACAGAAAATCTTGATGGGGCGGTCAGCGAGGACGGACGGCTTTGGGGCACCTACCTGCACGGGTTGTTTGATTCCCCGGAGTTTCGCAGCGGTTTTTTCCACAGGCTGCGCCTGATGTTTGGCCTGCCGCTGCGGCAGGGAGACGGATTGTCAGCGCGGGAGCGGCGTGAGCAGTCTTATGTTATGCTTGAGCAGGCTATACGCGAACACCTTGATGTTGCTCTGATCAGAAAGCTGCTGGAGGAAAAACAATGACAATGCTGCCAACCTATAAGCAGGCCGACGGCAGTGTCCTGCGTGCCGGGTTTACAACGGGGACTGGCGCCGCCGCTGCTGCTGCTGCCGCCGTCTCACTGCTTTTTAACATGCCGGCAGCTGACAGTGTTGAGGTGGATACACCGGCGGGAATCAGGCTTAAACTGCCGCTGGCAGCCGCCGAACGAGGCGCCCGGTGGGCGCGCTGTGCCGTACGCAAGGACGCCGGAGATGACCCGGATATCACTCACAATCTCCTGGTTGTGGCGGAGGCCGTACCCGCGCCTCCGGGTGAAATCAACCTTTGTGCCGGTAAGGGAGTGGGCCGTGTCACAAAGCCGGGCCTGGCCGTTGCTCCGGGGCAGCCGGCTATCAACCCTGTACCGCGCGCGCAGATCCTTGGCGCCATCTCGGGCGTGCTGCCCGCAGGCTGCGGTGTGTCGGTTACAATCTCTCTTCCCGGAGGAAAAGAACTGGCTGCGCGCACACTCAACCCGGAACTGGGCATTGTGGGAGGCCTCTCCATACTGGGCACCACCGGGATTGTGGAGCCCATGTCAAATGAAGCTTTTAAGCGCTCACTGCTGCCGCAGATTGATATGGCCCTGGCGGCTGGCCACAGCAAGCTTATCCTGACACCGGGGAAAATGGGAAAAAGGAATGCGCTGGCCCTGCTGACGGCAGCGCCCGAGTCAGTGATTGTCACCAGCAACTTCATCGGTTTTATGCTGAAAGCCTGTGCTAAAAAAGGTGTTAACGAGGCTGTTTTAATCGGCCATGTGGGGAAGCTGGCGAAGGTGGCCGCAGGCATCGCCGACACTCACAGCTCCGTTGCCGACGCCCGCCGGGAGATACTGGTGGCGCACGCGGCGCTGCTTGGCCTGCCGCTTGAGTTGCTTAAGGAGCTGATGACGCATGCCACCGCGGAACAGTCGGCGGCATACCTGGTGGAAAAAGGCTGCAGGAACGTGCTTTTGGCTGTTGCCGAGGCAGCCGCGCGGCGGGCGGAAAGAATGTCGGGGGGCGAGATGCGTGTAGGCTGCATCCTGCTCAACCTGCGCGGGGAAGTTCTGGCAGTTGATTCATTTGCGGCATGCTTACAGGAGGAATGGAAAAATGGCTAAAATTGTGGTAGCCGGAGCCGGCCCCGGCGGGGAAGAATTCATACTGCCCGTGGTGTGGCGAAAAGCGGCTGAAGCCGACGTGCTTGTGGGGGGAGAACGGGCATTGGCGCCGTTTCGCGGGCTGGGGAAGGAGACGCTGGCAGTAACGGCTGATCTCTCTTTGCTTGTGAGTCAACTGCACAGGCTTGCTAAAGAGAGAAAGGTTGTCGTCCTTGTTTCCGGCGACCCAGGTTTTTACAGCCTGCTTTCTTTTTTGCGGCGGCATTTTTCTGCGGAGGAGCTTGAAGTAATCCCCGGCATCTCTTCACTGCAGGCGGCATTTGCCCGCCTGGCGGAACCCTGGCACGCTGTTGCTCTTCTCTCGGCCCACGGGCGTGATGCCAACGAAATTCTGCCGGCTCTGCTGGCGGGCGGAAAAAAGGCAGTCCTGACCGACCGCTGCTGGACTCCGCACAGGCTGGCTTCATTAATGCTGGGCGCGGGGAGCAAAGACAGGCGAGTCTCTCTCTGCTACCGGCTCACAGGGCCGGATGAGCAGATTACCCATACAACCCTGGCCACCCTAAACAATACGGTGGAAGGAGATTGCATAATGGTGATCCACGATGAATAAAACTTGGACTTACAGTACGCCGGGAATCCCCGACGGGTTGTTTGCCCGCGGCGCTGTTCCCATGACCAAAGAGGAAGTACGTGCACTGACAATTTGCCGTGCCAGGCTTGCTCCCGGGCAGGTGATCTGGGATGTGGGGGCGGGCACAGGATCACTCACTGTGGAGGCTGCTCTGCTTTCTCCGCAGGGCAAGGTTTTTGCCGTGGAACAAAAGGAAGAGGCTGTTCAACTGATCAGAGAAAACTGCCGCCGGTTTGACGTGACAAACGTTTCGGTTGTTTTAGGCCGTGCGCCGGAGGCGCTTTGTGATTTGCCCTCGCCGGACCGGGTGATTGTGGGAGGCAGCGGAGGGGAGCTGCCGGGCATCCTCGCTTTCTGCGCAGCAAGGCTTAACCCGTCCGGACTGGTGGTAGTTAATGCTATTGCACCGGCCACGCTGACTGCGGCGCTGGCGGTACTGGGCACCCATCCTTTTACAGAACTTGCCGGGATCCAGGTACAGGTGTCGCGCCTGGAGCAGCTGGGCAAGGAGCAGTTTTTCCGGGCACAAAACGCGGTGTGGATACTCTGTGCCCAAAAGGAGGTGGAATAATTGCAACGTGGAAAATTATACGGGCTTGGTGTGGGGCCCGGCGGCAGCGGGTTGATTACTGAAAAAGGGAGAATAATTCTGGCCGTTACCGATGTGCTCTGTATTCCAAAATCAAGGGTAGAACGGGAAAGTGTGGCCCTGGCCACGGTCAGGCCCTATTTGCCGGCAAATGTCCGCATCGAAGAGCTGCTCTTTCCGATGTCAAGGGATGAATCTGTGCTCTCCGAGCACTGGGTAAAGGCCGCCCGTAAGGTGAATGCACTCCTGTCGGAATGTTGCACAGTCACTTTTATCACCATCGGAGACCCGTCTTTATACAGTACATTTGGCTACCTGCTGGAGTATCTGCGGCGCGAAGACCCCAATGTCGCCGTGGAAGTCATCCCGGGGGTATCTTCGTTCAATGCCGCCGCCGCTCTGCTGCAGGTGCCGCTGGTGGAGAAAAATGAGCGCCTCGCCGTTGTGCCTCTTCCTGTCAGCGAAGAGGAACTGTCAAATATCGCCCGCAGTTTTGATACCATCGTGTTCCTGAAGGTTTCAGCCGCCTTTGACGAGACGCTGGAGCTGCTCAAACGAGCGGGACTTGACAAGGAAGTATACCTGGTGAGCCGCTGCGGGAGCGAAGAGGAGTACTGGACTGACGACCCGTTTGCACTGCAGGGGCAGGAAGTGGACTATCTCTCGCTGCTCATTGTCAAAAGGAGGCAAAGCTTGTGAAAATACATTTCGTCGGGGCCGGACCCGGTGATGCGGAACTGATAACAGTAAAAGGCGCCAGGCTCCTGGCGGATGCAGAGCTCATTGTCTACGCCGGCTCGCTGGTCAACCCTGACATCCTCTGCCATGCAGGCCCGGCTGCGCGGCTGGTGGACAGCGCCGGACTGGATCTCGATGAGCAAATCCGCCTGATGTTTGCCGCGGTAAAAGAGGGCCGGAAAGTAGTGCGCCTGCACACCGGGGACCCCGCCCTTTACGGTGCTATTCAGGAACAGATCGATGTCCTTGCCTCCCGCGGCGTCAGCTGTGAAATTGTCCCCGGTGTCTCATCGTATTCGGCGGCGGCGGCGGCTGTGGGCCGGGAACTGACACTGCCCGGCGTAACCCAGACAGTAATTATCACGCGACTGGCGGGCAGGACTTCTGTGCCTGAAAAAGAAAGCCTGCGCAAGCTGGCGTCACACAGGGCATCCATGTGCATTTTTCTCAGCGTCGGCATGATTGACCGTGTGGTTGAGGAGCTGGCGGCGGGCTACACACCGGACGCGTCGGTGGCAGTAGTGGAGAAGGCTTCCTGGCCAGAGCAAAAAATAATACGCGGGCGTCTGGACGAGATTGCGGCCAAAGTCCACGCAGCAGGTATCGACAAAACAGCCATGATCCTTGTGGGCGGCTTTCTGTCCGGCGAAAGCTTTTCACCGTCGCGGCTTTATGCCCCTGAGTTCAGCCACGGTTACAGGCAGGGAAAGGACAAATGAACGGTGCAGTAATCGCCCTGACTCCGCAGGGGAGGATCCTGGCGCTGAGAATTGCCGCAATCACCGGGTATACGGCTTACCTGCCGCAGAAGCTTGTGGAGTCCGATGATGAGGCTCTGCCCTATGCCTCTTTACGGGAGGCAGTTGCAGATAATTTTACCACCCGGCGCGCCCTGGTCTTGATTATGGCGACAGGCATTGCCGTCCGCCTGCTGGCTCCTCTTTTACAAAACAAACTTACAGACCCTGCTGTGGTGCTCCTTGATGAAGGGGGCAGGCACGCCATATCCCTGCTGTCCGGCCATTGGGGAGGGGCAAACGAGCTGGCGTGCCTGCTGGCTGAGTCTCTGGGGGCGGTTCCGGTTATCACCACGGCTACTGATGTCGCGGGCTTAAAGGCTGTGGATGTTTTTGCCGCGGAAATGGGGGTTGTGCCTGAGCCATTTGAGCGTGTCAGGGATTTCAATGCCGCCATGCTGCAAGGCGTTACCGTGGCCGTGTTTTCCGACCTCCCGCAGTTGACAGAGTACTCTGCCGCCGGCCTCTGCTTTTACCCGCTCTCGCAATTTGCAGAACTGAAGGGAAAGATTACCTGCCGCGCGCTGCTGACTCATCTTGCCTGCTACCCGGGCAGCGACGGCCAGGACCTGTACCTGAGGCCGCCCGACCTTTATCTTGGCCTTGGCTGCAGGCGCGGCATTACAGCCGCACAGGTTATAAAAGCAATTGAAAGCGTTTTGGCCCGCTTTAACCTGGCGGCGGGGAGTTTGGCCGGGCTGGCCAGTATCGACCTTAAAAGTGACGAACAGGGGCTGCTGCAGGCAGCAGAATATTTTAAGCTGCCAATCCGTTTTTTCAGCGGCGAGGAAGTGCGAAGGCTGCCGCTTTCGTACCTGGAATCAGCTTTTGTATACCAGACAGTGGGGGTGAAAGGCGTATGCGAACCGACGGCGATGCTGGCAGCCGGCAGCGACAGGCTGCTGGTGACAAAACAGAAAGTGGACGGAGTAACTGTGGCCATAGCCCAGGCAGATTATCCGTGGTCGGGCTGGGGCCGGGAAATAAACAGGCCATGACGGTGGAGGCCCTGGAGGCACTGCAGCAGGCCGAGGTGATTGTGGGCTACAGCACCTATGTTAAACTGGTGGAACCGCTGTTAACGGGGAAAAAAGTTATTTCCTCCGGCATGAAAAAAGAGGTGGATCGTGCCCGACAGGCATTGGAGCTGGCGGCCTCCGGGAAACACGTGGCAGTCATTTCAAGCGGCGATCCCGGTGTCTACGGCATGGCCGGCCCGATTCTGGAGGCGGCTCCGGATGATCTCGAAATAGTTATTATACCGGGCGTCACCGCTGCAAGTGCGGCCGCCGCCGTGCTTGGCGCCCCGCTCATGCATGACTTTGCAGTAATCAGCCTCTCGGACCTGCTGACTCCGTGGCAGACCATTGTCCGGCGACTGGAAGCTGCCACCGCAGCCGATTTTGTTATTGTCATCTATAATCCGCGCAGCCGCGGCAGGTCTGAGCACCTGGAGCAGGCAAGGCAGATTATGCTGCAGCACAAAAGTGCGGACACTGTGGCCGGCACAGTACGCAACTGCGGCCGCCGAGGGCAGGAACACAGTGTGACCACATTGGGCGCACTGGCCGTGGACGACGTGGATATGTTCACAACAGTGGTCGTAGGAAACAGCCGGACCACGGTGCTCCATGGACGCATGGTAACTCCGCGGGGGTACATGTTATGATCCTGTTAATGGGCGGGACGAAAGACGCCCGCAAGCTGGTCTCATCTTTGTGCGCCGCTTTCCCCGGCATACCACTCATTGCCACCGCTGTCAGTGATTATGGCGCCGAGCTTTTGCGCAGCCGGCATGAATGCACTGTCCTGCAGGGGGCGCTTGATGCGGGCATGCTGGAGAGGCTGATCCGCGATAGAGGTGTGCGTGTGCTGGTTGATGCCACTCACCCTTTTGCCGTGCAGGCCTCAGGCGAAGCCCAAAAAGCTGCTAACGCGACCGGGGTGCCATATCTGCGCTGTGAACGGCCTGCCGCGGGTATACCTGCCGGTGCAGGAGTCTTCTTTGCCGATGGTTTTACGGCGGCAGCCCAAATGGCCGCTAAGATGGGCAATGTATTGTTTCTTACCATCGGCACCCGGCATCTCAGTGAATTTATGGCTGCCCTGCCCGCGGGCAAAGAAGTGGTGGCCAGGGTACTGCCGGATGCCGGCAGTATCAACCAATGCAGGGAATTGGGCCTTGCTCCCGCGTCAATCGTGGCTATGCAGGGCCCGGTCAGCCGGACGCTCAACCGGGCGCTGTTTGCTGAATACCGCGCCGATGTTATTGTCTCCAAAGAGAGCGGGGAGGCAGGGGGGACGGTGGAAAAGGTGGCTGCGGCGAGAGAACTTAAAATTCCGGTCATACTTATCAGCCGCCCATCGGCAGCGCCTGGTTTAACCGCATCAGAGGTAATTGAGGAGTTAAAAAAAGTATTTTAAAACAGACATGGAGGAGCTTATGAAAAAAGCAATTTTACTTGTAGGGCACGGGAGCAGGAGGGATGAAGCCAATAAAGCTTTGGAGAGGCTATGTGGCCTGGTTGGTGAAAAACGCGGCGGCGCCATTGTCGCTCATGCTTACCTGCAGTTTGCCGCCCCTGACCTGCCTGCCGCGCTTGGTATGCTTGCCGCGACCGAAGTGGAAGAAGTGATCATTGTCCCCGTCTTTCTTTGCGAGGGAGTCCACATCAAGGAAGATATCCCCGCAATCCTGGCGGCGGAGGCGGCGAAGTATCCGCACATGCGTCTTGTGCCGGCGCCGGTGCTGGGGATAGACCAGCGCATGGCGCAAATTGTCTGGGACCGGGTGGATGCAGCCCACAGCTAAGGAGGCAAATATGGACTATATCAGAAATCCACAGCAAATTGAAAAGAGAAGTATGGAAATCGTCGAAGAACATTTGGGCAGGTACAGTTTTGACCGCTTTGAAAAAGCGGTGGCCAAACGTGTGGTCCATACCACCGGGGATCCGTCATTCGCGGGAATAATCGCCTTTAATACAGGGGCGGCGGAAAGCGGGGCAAGAACACTGGCAGGCGGCGGCAGGCTTCACTGTGACGTGGAAATGGTACGGGCAGGCATCAACCGCAGGCTTGCCGAAGTATTTGGTTTAACAATATCCTGCCGCATCCACGACACTGAAATAGCGGCGGTGGCAAAGAGTAATGGCTCTACACGCGCAGCTGCTGCCATGTCCCTGGCAATGGCGGAGCAGCCGGAAAACGGGATTTTTGTTATCGGCAACGCCCCGACTGCACTTTTTGTCCTGCTTGAGGCTGCTGCCGCCGGAAAAGTGCGCCCTGCTCTTGTAATCGGCACACCGGTTGGTTTTGTCGGCGCCGCCGAATCCAAGGAGTGGTTGACAACTTTTGACTTTCCCTGGATTACGATACGCGGTGAGAAAGGGGGCAGTACCGTGGCTGCAGCTGCGGTTAATGCCCTGCTGATAACCGCGTCTTAAGAAAAATTAAAGGCGGGATTTCCTGACATTGTTTGTATGGGGTGATTGTGTGGACAGGATTATTGTGGCCGGCACAAACAGCGGTGTAGGCAAAACGACGGTGATGGCCGGGCTATTAGCTGCGCTGCGCCGCAGGGGCCGCATTGTTGCGCCGTTTAAAGTGGGACCCGACTATATTGACCCCGGCTTTCATACCCTTGCCGCCGGCACTGCGGCCCGCAACCTGGACAGCTGGCTGATGCCGCCTGATCAGGTGCTGGAAGTGCTTGGCAAAGGCTTCCCGGAGGGCGCATTGGCTGTTGTGGAAGGAGTAATGGGCCTTTATGACGGGCGGAAAGGCCAGGGTGAAGTGGGGAGTACCGCACACATAGCCAAAATAACAAACACGCCTGTGGTCCTGGTGGCAAGCGGCGCCAAAATGGCGCGCAGCGCGGCGGCACTGGTAGGCGGCTACATACATTTTGACCCGGCTCTTCGGTTTGCCGGCGTAATCTTTAACTATGTTTCAGGCGAGAGCCACTTCCGGCTGCTCGAGCAGTCTGTCCGGGAGCACCTGGGCCTGCCGGTTTTCGGTTACCTGCCAAAAGACGCAGGCGTGTCCATCCCCGAGCGGCACCTGGGCCTGCTCCCCACCAGTGAAATGGAGGGCTTAAGGCAAATGCTCGCTAAGCTGTCGGCGATTGTAGAGCGCACTGTGGACGTGGGAGCCATTATGGAGGCGGCTGCAAAGGCCGGCCCGCTGCCGTCCCCGGCCTGCTCTGTATTCCCCCGCCAAGCCGCTGACACGATTTGCCGCATTGCGGTGGCGCGTGACGAAGCATTTAATTTTTATTACCCTGAAAACCTGGAGCTTTTGACAGCGTACGGGGCTGAACTGGCCTGGTTTTCACCGCTCAGGGACGGCGCCCTGCCAAAAGGGTGTGACGGCATCTATATCGGCGGGGGTTTCCCTGAGATGTTTGCAGAAAAGCTGGCCGCCAATAAAAGCCTGCGTGACGAGTTGGCCGGCGCCGCACTGGAGGGGATGCCGGTTTATAGCGAATGCGGCGGCTACATGTACCTGTGCCGTGAACTGGTGGACTTTGAGGGCCGCCCTTTCCCCATGGCCGGTGTTTTTCCCGGGCGTGCGGTAATGAGGGACAGGCGCCAGGGGCTCGGATATGCTGAAGTGACGGCGGCGAGGCGCTCGTTTTTCCTGGAGCCCGGCGAGACCTGCCGCGGCCACGAGTTCCACTGGTCGGATATTGAAGGGCCCGGCCCTGTACCCCTGTATCACAAGCTGCCGCAAGCAGGGACGGCGGGGGAACTTGTGAACAATTGTGCCGGCTCATATATCCACCTGCATTTTTTAAGCAATCCGTCTGTGGCGCAGCGTTTTGTAGCTGCCTGCCAGAGATTCGGCCGCAAAGGAGAAAGAGGAAAATGCCCGAAGGCTTAGAGAAACTTATTTTTATCACAGGCGGCGCACGCAGCGGTAAAAGCCGGCTGGCGGAAGAAATAGCCTCCCGCAGCGGCGGTCCCGTGGCCTATATCGCCACCGCGGCGGTGTACGATGAAGAAATGGCAGAGAGGGTTGAGGTCCATCGCAGGCGGCGCCCGGAAAGCTGGCTGACTGTGGAGGAAACTCTTCACCTGGATGCGGAATTGGACAGGCTGCCGCCGGGGATTCAATTTGTAGTTCTGGACTGCCTGACGCTGTGGCTTTCCAACCGCCTGCTGCAGAGTTACAGTGAGGCGTCATCGGTCTGTGAACAAAGCCAACTGCAAAATGAAATCCTGGCCGGGCTTGAGCTTTTTTGCGAGAGACTGCGTCGGTCTTCATTTTCTACTGTAATAGTTTCCAATGAAGTTGGCTGCGGGATTGTGCCGGATACTCCGCTGGCACGGGTGTTTCGTGACCTGGCCGGGCGAGCCAACCAGCTTGTGGCAGCTCGTGCCGATAGTGTTTTTCTCGCTGTGGCCGGTCTCTCACTTAAAATCAAGGGGGGAGCCTAATTGCTGTTAATAAGTGCTTTCCTGCTTGGCCAGGCCATAGGCGACCCGCCCTGGTTTCCCCACCCCGTCGTCTGTATCGGCCGTCTGATAACATGGCTTGAAAAACGGCTTTACGATCCGGCAAAGACAGCGGCAGCACTTTTTTGGCGCGGACTGCTGCTCGTAACTGTGGTGCTTTTCTGCACTCTCCTTGTCACAGTTTTGATTGTCGCTTTTGCCGTCAGGTTAAACACACTGGCAGCACAGGTAGTTATTGTGGTCCTGCTCGCCACGACTCTGGCGGGACGCAGCCTCTCCCAGGCAGCAGGCGCTGTGTGGCAGCCACTGGCCTGTGGCGATTTACCGTCCGCACGCAGCGCAGTATCCCTGATTGTGGGGCGTGATACAGACAAGCTGCCGGAGAGCGCGGTGGCAAGGGCTGCTGTGGAGACTGTGGCTGAAAACACGGTGGATGGCGTTACGGCGCCCCTCTTCTATGCCATAATCGGCGGGGCGCCGCTTGCGCTTTTGTACAAGGCGGTCAATACACTGGACTCTATGCTTGGCTATAAAAACGAGCGTTACCTGTATTTTGGACGGGTTGCCGCCAGACTGGACGACTTTGCCAACTGGCTGCCGGCACGGTTGACGGTGCCGGTGATGCTGCTGGCTTGCGTGTTTCTGCGCCTGGATGCCCGGCAAGCCTGGCACGCAGTCAAATTTGACGGCAGGAAACATCCCAGTCCAAACAGCGGGCTTACTGAGGCACTGGTCGCTGGTGCGCTCGGCGTAACGCTGGGCGGGGAAAACAGCTATGGCGGCCGGCTGTCACAACGACCGCTGCTGTATGCAGACGGCCGGAGCGCCGAGGCGGGAGATATCCCTGCCACAGTGTCGCTGATGCGGTTAACTTCAATTTTCTTTTTAATCATCGGGCTCGCCGTGAAGGTGTTGGCGGTATGCCTGGCAGGGAAGGTGGCGCCGGTTTGAAACGTTTCTTTTTGGCCTTACGTTTTCTGACAATCTTTCCCTACGGCGGCGGTAACGCAGATGTAAGCGAAGAAGACCTGTGTGTCTCCACAGTATACTATCCTCTTGCCGGCGGCATAGTGGGCGCCCTGCTGTCCCTTTTCTTTGTTATGGCAGGGAAAGTACTGCCGGCACTGCTTACCGCTGTTCTTACTGTGACGGCCTGGGTTATAATTACTGCCGGCCTGCATCTGGACGGTTTAATGGACACTTTTGACGGCTTGGGTGTACGGGGCAACCTGGAAAAACGTTTGGATGTCATGCGGGACAGCCGAGTGGGTGCGTTTGGTGTTTTGGCAGCCGTTTTGCTGCTGCTGCTAAAAACAGCGGCGCTTGCCACTCTTTCACCGGAGATTAAGTGGCCTGTTCTTTTTATGGCGCCGGTGGCTGGCAGGACGGCCATGGTGGCACTGATGGCCACAAGCCGCTACGCGCGTGCCGGTCAGGGACTGGCTAAGTCGTTTGTGGAAGGTACCGGTCTTTACCAGCTTGCTGTCAGCTTTACGCTCTTTGCATTGCTTGGATGGCTCAGCCTGGGCGGAAGGGTGCTTATTTTTGCCTTAATACAGGTAATTATTTTTCTGCTGTTGAGAAAAACCAGTCAAAGCTGGTTCGGTGGTGTCACCGGCGACCTGCTTGGCGCAGCCTGTGAAATCCATGAATTTACTGCACTGTTATCAGCTTATATACTTTTTTAGAATTGAGATGGGAGATGAAAAAATGCATCCTCACGGTCATGGCGGCGATATCCTGACAGCGGCTGAGTTGGCGGGATTACCACCCGATGGCATCCTCGATTTTAGTGCCAACATCAATCCTCTGGGGCCGCCGCCGGGACTGTTTGACTATCTGGTGGAGAAGCTGCCCGAAATTACCCGTTATCCAGACCCTGCCTGCCGGCGGCTTTGCGCTGCCATCAGGGAGCATTACAGACCCCGCACTGACTTTATTCCCGGTAACGGCGCCGGCGAGCTGATTTATCTGCTTCTGCGTACTGTTGCTCCAACGTCTGTCCTTATTTCTGTTCCCACCTTTACCCTTTACGAAAAAGCGGCTCTCGCCGCAGGTTGCCGGGTTTTCCACTACCAGACAGTGAATGAATCAGGGTTTCAGCTTGATGTGGCCAGTTTCTGCGCTGAAGTCCGACGTCAGAGGCCGGGGCTGGTCATACTGTGCAATCCCAACAATCCCACAGGCACCCTGCTTAACAGAGAGGAAATACTTGCCATTGCAAAAGAAGTTGCGGCAGGGAACGGGCTGCTGCTGGTGGATGAGGCTTTCCTGGAATTTAACCCGGGCTATGACAGGCAAACGCTCTTGTCTGCACCTGCTCCGGAGAACATCCTTGTCCTGTGTTCACTGACAAAGATGTTTGCTATCCCCGGCCTGCGCCTTGGCTTTTTGGCCGGTCCCGGCCCCATGCTCGAAAAGCTCCGTGCTCTCCGCGACCCGTGGAGTGTTAACTCTCTCGCGCAGCTCGCCGGGGAATTTGTCCTGGCCGACCCTCTTTTCCCCCACAAGACGGCAGAGAAGATGGAGAAGCTTGCCGGGAGGCTTGTAGCAGGATTGCGCCGGTTGACCAAACTTGAAGTATATCCACCCGCTGCCAACTATATCCTGCTGCAAAGCCAGGAGAAACCGGCTGTTCTGGTGCAGCAGGAACTGCTCACGGAGGGAATCCTGGTCAGGGGCTGTGAAAACTGGCACGGTTTGGACTCCCGGCATTTCCGTGTCGCAGTACGTACAGAAGAGGAAAATAAAGCACTTCTAGCTGCTTTACACAAAGTAATTGCGGGGTGATGACAGTATTACGACTCATTTTTGTCCGGCATGGTGAAACTCAGTGGAACCGTGAATACCGTATACAGGGTTCAAGTGAAGTATCTCTGAACAGTTACGGTGTTTTGCAATCACAGCAGGTTGCAAACGCCTTAAGCGGCCCTGTGCAGAGGATTTATATTTCGCCACAACTACGGGCGAGAGAATTTGCCGCGCCGCTTGCGGAGCGTCACGGCATTATGCCGCAGATTGCGGAAGGACTGAAGGAAATGTGTTTCGGCCGCTGGGAAGGTTTAAGATACGCAGATATGGACTCAGATTCGCAGCGTCATTTTACAGACTGGAGCATTGATCCCTTAAAATACAGCCCGCCCGACGGGGAAAGCCTGCAGCAGCTTGCTGACAGGGTCGACGCCGCGCTTGCAGAAATAATATCGGGCCTTAAAGATGGATCAACCTGTGTTGCCATCAGCCATGGCGGTGTAATCAGGACAGCAGTGGCCCTGCTGCTGGGAATGCAACTTCCCATGGTGTCCAGGATAAAAATTGACACTGCCTCCATTACAGTACTGGAAGAAATGCCCGGCCTGTGGAAACTGGCGCTTCTCAACGACACCTGCCACTTGCGTCTGCCAACAGAAGATCTATAATTGAACTGGGTCTAGTAGGCATAATACACGCTGGACCTTTAATAGATGACGGTGAGGTTCAATATAGTAAAGGGCGGCACCTTCTTTAATGATGATTATTCTCAGGTAATGGCTTTTAATGTTAAATAAGGGTTTGCCTGGCATAGAAATAGTGATAATATGTAATTGTCGCAAAAGGAAATTCTTATCTTTAGCTCCTTTCATGGCAGACGAGCGCCTGGTGGGATGGGCACATAAGCTGCATTAATTGTTGCAGTGAGTGTTGTTGTTGTAGTAAGCAGCAGACAAAAAAGCTTAGGGGACTTTCTTTTCATGCACTAAAACATTATAATAATATAAAGTGTCCAAATATTTACAGAATTGAGGCCGCCGCAATGCATACTAATTCTGATGCACTGGACAAGTTTGCACAAAAAAATAATATTGCCATGATTTTACTGTTCGGTTCGCGTGTTACCGGAGAGCATCGGGAAGACAGCGACATGGACCTGGGTTTGTTGTTTAGCGACAACGGGTACGATTACACCGCTGTTATCCGTGAATTGATGAACATCTTTCCCGACGTTGCTTTGGACATAGTAGTGTTAAATAAGAGTGACCCACTGCTAAACTTTCAGGTGATATCGAATTATGAGATAATTTATTGTCCTGTGAGCGAAGTATTTCTACAGTTTTACACTGAGACGATCAAAAAGTACCATGACATGCAAAAAATCTTTAAGCTTGCAGATAACTACCTGGAAAACTTTGCCGGAGGAGTAAAAAATGGAACAATTACATGTAATCCGCCGAAAGTTAACTAACCTTACCGGATATAGCGCCGAATTAGAACCGTTCAGGGAATATACATTTGACCAGTATGCCTCTAATTATTTTATCAGGCGTACCGGCGAGAGACTGGTTCAGTTAATTGTGGAAAATATGGTGGATATTAACTCGCTGCTTATCGTGAGAGAAAACCACCCACCGCCAAAAGATTACTTTGCTTCATTTACAATCCTCGGCGAAGTGGGTATTCTTCCCCGAAGCTTTGCGGCGGAGCTGGCTCCATGCACCGGGATGAGAAACAGAATAGTCCATGAATACGACAAAATTGAAGACCAAATTGTTTTTGACAGTATTCCTAAGCTGTTGGATATGGTTGTGGAGTATACCAGTATTATCAATAAGGACTTGAGGAAGCATTCATAAATAATTAATATATTAACAAAAACTCTTTGATGAGATAATAGGTCTAATGAGTAATAAGTGATTACAATAAACACAAACGCACGTGGGTTTAAATCTCCAAAATAAATCAAAGGGGGATAACTATGAAGAAAAGTTTAAGTATTAGCTTGGTATTAGTGGAAGGAGCACTCTGGTCCGACGGCCATTCTGAATGGGATATCCCTATTGGCCGGGAGGTTTTCTAAGTATTAACATGGTTTGCCAATACCTTTATTGTCTCGACCATCCACTTTTTAGGTGGATGGTATTTTTTTTGTCTCTCTGCTATGAGTTTTTTTACTGGGCTTTCGTGCAAACACATTCATACTCCAATAAAAAAAATAAAGAATGACGTCAATACCTGCGTGCTGGCCAGTGAAGTGCTGAGGGGAGCCCGTGATGCTGGTACGGAAGTTGAAGAAATTTTATTGTTTTGCCGCTTTACAATCTCATTTCGTCGTCTTCCCGCGCCTTTTTTAGTTTAAGCCAACGGGATATCAAAAAGTAGATCATGGCAAGAAGAATCGCGCCGCCGGCGGCAATAACAATCCACGGTAATTTGGATGTTGGAGACGATGCTCCCGCATCAGCAGAAGCTGCAATGTCCATTTTCTTTTCAATGCTGGTGGAAAGAGGGATTTCTTTTTTATAATACTCACCGTAATCGTCCTCATAGGACAAAAACAGCTTTCCCGAAACTGCGCCCAGCACACCTGATCCCACTCGAAAGTTAGTTCTTCCCGTTTGGGAACTACCTGGAAGTATTGTGCCAACGAGCACGCTGCCGCCAGTGCTGAGTCCCGGAATTTCAAATTTCAGCAAAGCGTTGTAAATAGTGCTTTTACCGAGATTCATGAGCGTCATTGCAAAGGTCGGCGTATCTCCTTGTGTCAACCGAACCGGAAGAGAAGGTTCTTCATATTCGAGTCGCACAGGTTGACGAAGATGCAGGATTATGCGGTCAGAGGCACTAAGTGCATTGCCGTCACCATCCTCATATTCCATCATAATGGTTGCCAGATGAGGTTTGGACTGCGCCGTTGCTGTTGCCGTCACCACAAAGCTCCAGGTATAAGTATCGCCTTGGACAATCTGCCTGCGGTATTCAGCGCCTGTACCCACGGGTAAAATATCCCCACTGCTCTCTGAAAAGGAAAGTTTGATATTTTTGACCTGTTGTGAGTTGCTGGTGTTTCGTATGGTCACTGTAACCGTTGCACTTTCTCCCGCTTCCAGAAAGTTGCGATCCAGTTTATAGCTATCCACCATCAGCTTGGGTTGAGAAGATGGCGTTTTTATTGGCTCAGGCTTAGATGCATGCGGATCGATGCCGTCGTTGATATGGACATATAGCATAAACTCCTGCGAAAAAGTTTCTCCGTTAACAGTCTCCCCCCTTACACTGATGGTAACGGGATAATTTCCGTTAGCACGCGTTGCAGACAATGCAAGTGAAAATTCGATTAAGTAGCATTCTACAGTTCCGCTGTCAAAGGTGAAACTCATTTTGCTAAACTGCTTCTCATAATTTTTGAAGATGAAAGGAGAATTTGCCGGCTCACCCAGTTTGACAGTGGCAGTTAGGGTGCCTGCTACCGTTTCAGACAGCAGAGGGAGTACTATTTTTGCTTTACCGTCGGACACTGTGGGCAGATACCCTTGCGCATAACTTTTCTCCATTCCTTCATAAACATACTTGGTATCAATAACTAGTACCGGTCCTGTGGCGGAAACAATAGCCGTCTTCGATATATAGCAGAGCAGCATTATGATAAAGAAGCAAAGAACTCTTTTCATCTAGTATCCCTCTCCTCACAGTTCGCGGATGTTTTCCACGATACTTCTCCTGACGATGTTGACAACCTTGGAGCGGACATTCAGGAAGCATATCCCAAACAACACCGCGACGAACAGGAGCGGCTGCCAAACAGGAGGGAGAGCCTTACCAGCTGTGATATAACCCTTGGTAAGCAACCACCCGCACAGCGTCAGTTGCACAGCCATACCGATGGCTGTGCCCCAGGCAAACATGGACGCCAACTGCCACAAATACGAGCTCAATACCTCTCGCTCGGATGCGCCGACCGCGCGTATGGTGCCAATCTCTCGCTTGCTCGCACGAATACGGGCTGAAAGAGCGTTGCTAACCATGCTGGCACAGATGGCAAAGAATAGGGTCACCACCGCCCCCGCTGCAATTAGCAGGCCGTATGCCGTCTCTCTGTTCTCTCTTGCCAGAGCTACATACGAAAACAGCTTCACACCGGGTGACCGCGCTGCAATTAGCGAGAGATTTGTTTCCAGATATTCCTCCATCGCAGCGTTCGGACTTTCAGCGAGAGTGACCGAAAGGGCTGCATAAGGGAGGTCGAAGCCAAGTGCGTTCAATCCTGCCGTGGTGGTGACAATATTGCCAATCGCGGGATAGAAGAAAGAGGAGAAATAACTTTCCAGGTACTTGCGGTGATGCAGTCGATCTTCTATTTTAAGTAGTTCAATTAGCATTGAAACGTATTTTTCGTCCGGTTTTTTCTTGTCCAGCAGCACAGGCAGCAATATATTTTCATAGGCCGTCAGTTCCTGCACAAGATTATATGCCTGAAACACGAAGCCAAACCTGCGCCGACGCAGAATAGAAATTTGATTGTCGTTATAGGCAAAGAGATCCTCACCCTGATAAAGGACCTTCCCCCCTGTTGGATACTCCAGTCCACCGAGAATGTGCAGAAAAGTCGATTTGCCCGACCCGCTCGGGCATCATTGTAATAGACGCTCATTTTTTGTAAGTCAATTCGCAATCCGCCTTTATTGTAAAGTAGAGTCTGATTCCTCCTGAGCAGTGCACGGATACGCGAAAGCAATTCCAACATGCGGAAAGGCTTTGTCACATAATCGTCGCCGCCCGCATCGAGTCCCCGCACGACTTGTATTTCATCATCTCTTGCGGTTAAAAAGAGGATAGGAGTGTCCTTCCCGGCGCTGCGCCAAGTGGCGCAGAGATCGAGCCCATTACCATCTGGAAGGACGATGTCCAAAATAATCAGGGAGTAAGTGTTTTCTGCTGCAAAACATCGCGCTTCCTTGTACGTGCCGGCGCAATCAATCGAATAACCTTCGCGCCGCAGCAGCTCGCACAGGCCATCCTGTAAAAATATATCATCCTCAACAAGTAGTAACTTTGTTCCCATAGCAACAACCTCTTACTGCATTAAATTTACTATCAGTATATCACAGCAACATGCTCTTGGAGTATGCTTTGAAAGGCTTACAAAATTGTAAGAATGCGTTTCTACTCATGACATTGAACTTAAATAAAGGGTTTAGGCATAAATTTTGCAAAAATCTAACTTTTCATAATGATCCTGGACGCAAAGAAAGTATACACTTTTCCAGTTCACCCGTGGCTTGTAAGCTTCAACACCTGTTTTCTGTTCTGAATAAAGGGGTAATGGCATACTGGTTAATCTCACGACATGGAACGCATCCCTGGGAGGTGCGGGGTATAAAAACAAACGACGCACCGATTGTCCTCAGTGCATCGTAAATAAGGCTCTGGCGGAAACCTATTCTCCCGGGGACCAACGTCCCAAGTACCATCGGCGCTGGAGGGCTTAACGGCCGTGTTCGGATCGGGAACGCAAAATCGAAGCGTGGTTCCGGGTCTTCCCGGATTGTGCCGGCGAAAATGCCGTGAGCATAACGCTGAACGAAACGGGAGTGTGCACACCAAAGAAATGGAAAGAGACCTGCATCGATGGTTCCAGGCACTCTTTTTCAGTCTATTTTAGCCATAATCAACCATGTAGTTCCGTCTTTACAGAGGCAGGCTGTCGATGTGTTCGATGCTATGGTAAACCAACAAGCTGTGAAAATCGTCAAGTGAAAAATGCGACAAAGTGGGGTGAAATCGGCGCTAGTAAACATAATATACGATTAAACTGGAAATCATTGAATTTCAAAAGTCCTTGATTTATAAGGGTTTTTCGGGTATAATAACTTTACATGCGCTTGTAGCTCAGGGGATAGAGCGACGGATTCCTAATCCCAAAAAAACGGTTTTTCACTAAGTTTCTTAAGTGTCAAAAAGGGCCAAAACGCCCGTAAAATAAGGCTTTCCCCGCAGGAGAACGTTTGTTAGATTCGCCAAAAAACAGTAAATTTTAAAGCTTCCGTGACCATTTCGTGACCACGACCATCCACTTTATTATGAGTGGGTGGTTTGTTTTATACGAAAAAGACGTGCCTTTGCACGTCTTAGAAAGATTAATGCTTGGGGCGGAAAGTAGCACAGTCGGTCTCTTCAGTGTCTGACGCGTTAGGCGGTTGAATTTCAATAGATGAAGCGAGGCAGTGATTGCGTTCATCATTAAATTCACAGGTGTCTACGACACATTTTACCCTCGTTATCGAGTCTTCTTGCCGTTGTGCGCGGGACTCCATAAATATTACCTCCTATTAAGAATTCTGAAAATATATTTTGTAGAGATGAATGATTTTATACATGTTAAACAGTTCTTGTATTTTTAATTATTATTGCTCTAATAACAAATATTGGGTCAAATGAGAGAAGGCCAAACAAAAACAGGCATATTTTTAATATGAAAGAGCATTGACAAGTTATTTAAATAGTAATATAATTAAAATCAGTGAGAATGAATATCAGTCTCACTGAATATACATATATTAAATCTGTTGCTGTTTAATAAGGAATCTTAATAGTGAAAGAGCGTTAGTGTTTAAGTTAGCTTAATTATGTCAGGAGCTGATACATATGACGGTATTATTGGTAGGCGCAGACCGGTTAGGCAATATTCCAAAAGAGCTTGAACAATACGGTTGTGAGAAAATTATTCATTGGGATGGACGCAAGGTGCAAGATAAAAAGATTCCCAAACAGGTTGATATGGTATTAATGTTTTACGATTATTTGGGTCACGCCCTGATGGCTGATATAAAATCACAGGCTAAGAAGAGGAATTTGCCGGTGGTATTTTCACGCCGAGGCACGGCAGATTTAAAAAAAGCTCTGGACTACCACTCTTTAGGATGAAATTTTACCGACATGCCATTAACAGGGAGTTGAGTTAGCATGTTAAACGAAAGTCACCAAAAGATTCTAACTAAAATGTATCAGCTTTACGAGTCATTATTTCTACATAACGGTTATGGCGAAATGAAGATAGAAATCAAGCTTTTAAAAAGAGGTCAAAAAGAAGTCATAATTCATTGCGGCAAGCAGTATCGTTATGTTGTTGACAATGAAAACCAGCCGGGTGGGCCGGCGGAGTAATAATTTATTAAGTTAAGCTTTACTGTGAAAGTTCTGGAAGGTGGTTCTGTGGGTGAACCCTTCCAAGAAACATTGTTTCTTGGAAGGGTATTATTTTTTTAAAAAAATTAATTGGTCTGGGAGGTTAACAAATGAGAAAAATTGCGATTTATGGAAAGGGGGGAATCGGTAAATCCACCACTACATCCAATCTCTCAGCAGCCCTATCTGTTTTGGGTTGCAAAGTGATGCAAATTGGCTGTGATCCAAAGGCAGATTCAACAAAAAACCTGATGGGTGGGAAAATGGTACCCACGGTGCTTGACAGCATCAAGTTGAAAAAAGAGGAAATATCCCTTACGGATATTGTATTTAAAGGGTTTAACAATGTGCTTTGTGTGGAAGCCGGTGGCCCTACACCAGGTATCGGGTGTGCCGGGAGGGGTATTATTACTGCCTTCGAAAAGCTCGAAGAGTTAAAAGCTTTCGAAACATATCAGCCGGATGTGGTAATCTATGATGTTTTAGGAGATGTGGTATGCGGAGGGTTTGCCATGCCGCTGCGGGGAGGATACGCTGAAGATGTTTTGATTGTAACTTCGGGGGAAATGATGTCTCTCTATGCGGCTTCCAATATTGCCAGTGCTGTCAGCCAATTTCGCAGCAAGGGCTATGCCCGGCTAAAAGGCTTAATTTTAAACGCTAAAGGCGTTGATAATGAATATGAGATTGTGGGAAAAGCAGCCGGGGAAATTGACACAGAAATTATTCACTACATACCCAGGGATGGAAGCGTGCAAAAAGCGGAAAATGACGGGAAAACAGTTGTAGAGGCATTTCCCGATTCTGAGATGGCTAAGATTTACATGTCACTGGCTAATACCATTCTGACGGGCAAAACCCAGGCTCAGACCTCTTAATGAAACTTTAGAAATGAAAGGAGAGATTGAGTGATGTTAAAAAAACAAGCACTGCTTATTTTAGTAATACTTTCTTTAACACTGGCGGGTTGCGGCGGTAAATCTCAGCCTGTAAACCAGCCAACTCAGGCAGCCGCGGTGGAAACTGAAGAAGCAAAACCGGATGAGAAAGACGTTGGAGAAACACCAGACAACAGTGTTGAAATCCCTGTAGCAAGTGATACAGAAGAGTCCGATAAGAATAACGATGAGGGCACCCAAGAAGCAAAAGCACCTTCGGTCAGTGTGACACCGACGCCTGCAGCGCCGACAGCCCCTGTGGCGCAACCGACCAAGTTTCGGTTGGTAGAATCTGACGGCACAGTATTTGAAAGGGACACTGTACCTCAGCGCATAGTTATACTATCTGTGCCCACAGCTATCATTATGGATACATTGGGAATTGAACTGGTAGGGATCACCATGACTAGCCGCACATTGCCTCCTAGGTTGGCTGACTTGCCGGAAGCAGGAATGCCCAGGGATCCCAATATTGAAGTTATCAAATCCTTAAATGCTGATTTGGTCATTATATCTACAGATTTCAAACAGATGAACAAAGCCAAAATGGAACAGCATAATATACCTACCTATTATATTAGTAATCAGCTTTATGAAGATACATTTAAAAGCATTGAAATACTTGGCAAAGCGTTTGGCAAGGAAGCAGAAGCCAACCAATTGATTAGAGACATGAGGGCCAGGGAAAACCAGGTTCTGAATGCTGCTAAAGGTAAACCCGCCCCCAAGGTGCTGATCCTGTTTGGTACTGCAGATTCCTTCCTGATGCAAAAAAGCAACACCTATGCGGGTAATTTGGTAGCGAAGCTTGGCGGAATAAACATTTCCGACCAAATCAAGCTAAGCGAGGTCTCAACCGGCAATATTCCCCTCAACATCGAGCAGGTAGTTGCATTAAATCCTGACATCATCTTCCGAATTTCCCACGGTACTGCTGAAGAGACTCAACAGATATACGACAAAGAATTTGCTACGAATCCCATTTGGAATGCCGTTTCAGCCCACAAAAACAACAGGGTTTATGACTTGCCGATGAACCTGTTTTTCTCTAACTCCGGCTTGCAGGTCATAGATTCACTGGAACACTTAGCCAAACTTATGTACCCATAGGGGGAGAATAATGCTTGCTGAAAAGACAGTTGAAACCGATATCACAGAAGTTACTAATAAAGAATTAAGTGTCCGGCTAACTAAACGGCTTATCGTTTTTGGTGTTGCTTCAGGATTGCTGGTGGTGGCAGGGCTCTTATCCATGCGATTTGGCAGTGTCAGCTACTCCACGGGTGAAATAATCAGGTCACTAATAGGTGTGGAAGCCACCACAGCCAAAGTCATAGTTATGGATATCAGATTGCCCAGGACTCTGCTCGCTATGATGGTGGGAGCAAATCTGGCTATCGCCGGTGCCCTGCTTCAGGCAGTAATGCGTAACCCGCTGGCCGACCCCGGGTTAACCGGCGTGTCGGCCGGGGGCGGCCTTGCTGCAGTGACCATTATGCTGGTATTTCCTGAAATGACACGATATGTCCCGCTTGCTGCCTTTGTAGGTGGTATTGTGGCAGCATTTATGGTCTATACCCTGGCCTGGAAACGAGGCATCGACCCCATCAGAATAATATTGGCCGGTGTCGCTGTGAATGCCATTTTGGGCGGGGGCATAGCTTTATTGTCCATTCTTTACAGTGACAGAATTCAAGGGGTATTGATGTGGTTAAACGGCAGCATGGCAGCTAAAAGTTGGTATCATGTTAACATCCTGGCGCCCTATAGTATCGTTGGGCTTATTGCAGCGATTTTCTGCATCAATACGTCCAATGTGCTGCAGCTCGGTGATGATGCTGCAAAAAACCTGGGAGTTAAAGTTAATCTGGCCCGCATACTTTTGTCGATGACAGCAGCTTTTTTGGCAGGCATATCGGTAGCCATGGTAGGTTTAATAGGGTTTATCGGCCTTGTGGTCCCCCATATCAGCAGGTTGCTGGTGGGAACAGATTATCGCTTTATGCTGCCTGTCAGTGCTGTTATTGGTGCGACTTTGTTGACTTTGGCAGACACAGGAGCCAGGACTGCTTTTAGTCCGGTAGAATTGCCGGTGGGGATTATCATGGCCATTATCGGGGGACCGTTTTTCCTGTATCTGTTAAGAAGGGGAGGTACTTACCGGGTATGATTAAAGCGTCAGAACTCAAGATCGGTTATGACAAGAAGGTGGTAGTAGACGGATTTGGATTTAATATCAGGGAAGGGGAAATCGTTTCATTAATCGGGCCAAACGGCTCAGGGAAATCTACTGTGCTAAAAGTGCTCGCCCGCTTGATGGAAAAAATGGGAGGCGCAGTCCACCTTGATGGCGCCGATATTCACCGCCTGCCCACTAAGGAAGTCGCTAAAAAATTATCCATACTATCCCAATACAATATTACTCCTCCTGATTTTACAGTTGAGGAGCTGGTAAGCTATGGCCGCCTGCCTCACCGTAAAATGTTCCAACTGGAAAGCAAAGCTGATCAGGAGATTGTCAGGTGGGCTCTCAGTCAAACCAAACTCGAAAAGCTGACACACAGGTTTATCAACAGCCTGTCGGGAGGCGAGCGGCAGCGGGCCTGGATTGCCATGGCTTTAGCTCAGCAACCTAAAGTTCTTCTGCTGGATGAACCTACTACCTATTTAGATATCAGCCATCAATTGGAAGTCATGGAATTGATCCACACATTAAACAAGGAATTAGGCATAACAGCCATTATGGTCCTGCACGATTTAAACCAGGCGGTACGTTACAGCAACAGGCTGATTGTTATCAAAGAAGGAAAGATGTTTATGGACGATACACCCCATGAGGTGCTGACAGCGGAGATGCTGAGAAGCGTTTATAATGTTGAAGCTGAAGTTACCACTAACAAACAAACGGGCAAGCCGATGTTTATGCCTTTGGGATTGGCGAACGGCACATAATCAGACTTTTGAAACAACTTCAAAGGAGGATGAAAGTGTATAGCTACAGTCTTGATAAACTAAAAAGGTTAACAGAGGTTGAGACTGGCAAAGACATTAAGCAGTTGTCAAACGCCCAGTTTCCCGGTACCCACTGCCCCCTTTTTGGTGTGGCTTTAACCGCTGGTTATATAAAGGATTTGTTCACTTTGGTAGTGGGTACAGATGAGTGTACTTTTTATACCAAGACGTTTACCATGGAAAGGGCCAATGCGTCAGGTTCTAGCGACAATCACTTTCTTTCTTTTGCTATTAATCAGGATGACGTAGTGTTCGGTTGCCATGACAAGCTGGAAAAAGCGGTTTTGCATATCAACAGGAAATACCGGCCGAAAGCAATTCTTCTGGTGACTACCTGTGTGCTGGAAGTTATCGGTGAAGATTTTGATGCACTGGTGTATTCGCTGCAGGATCAGATTCAGGCTAAATTAATGGTGGTCCGGGCTGAACATTTTAAGTGCCATAACCATATTCCCGGCATTGAGCGGACGCTGGAGGCAGCAGCGGGCCTGATGGAGCAACAGCCTGTACAGGCAAAAACCATAAATATTCTGGGTCACCGTTACAATGGAGTGGAGGATACTGAACTGCTGAAATTATTGTTGCAAAAGGGCGTTGGCATTAATCTTGTCATCCCTTCCAGTTGCTCGGTGGATTCCTTAGCTGCAGCACCCTCTGCAGCATTAAACATAGTAACCGACTTTAGCGCCTTGCCTTTGGCGGAACAAATGAAAACGAAGTTTGACACTGATTATGTATATTTTGACAAGTACTTAAACCTTGACAGAATTACCGCCGGGTATAAGGCAGTTGCAGAGAAGCTCGGGATTTGCTTAGATAAGGAAATTCTTCAACTGCGAAAAAGCGCTGAAGACGCTGTTAAAAAAGCTAATAACATTTTGTATAGCAAGACATTTATCTATGGGAACACCCCTTTACTTGCTTTTGAAATCAGCAGTTTTCTCTGCAGTTTAGGGATGAAACCGGTACTGCTCCAGGCCAGGGACCTATATGCGAATGACCATGTTTATATCAAAGAAATCATGGACATGGGGCACAATCCCCACGTATGCCGCATTGCAAATATTGCTCCCCTGCAACAACTTTACGATGTTTTGCAGCCTAATATCTATATTGGGCATGAGAATCCCGTCAAACTTATGGAAAAAGGAATTGTCCAGGTGACGATGGACGGAGTAGCAAAAAAGCTGGGATTTGAAGTGCCTATCCTGGTAATGCAGGCCCTGGCTGACTCTGTTTGTGCATTTGAGACATTGGCCGGAAAGGAGCACTATCACCATGCAGCTTTATAAATACCTGCCGCAACCGTCTGACAGGATGGGAACACTGTGGGCTCTGGCAACGATAAATGACGCCTGTATCATAGAATATGGCCCTGCCGGCACAACCCATTATGCATTGGAAGGGTTGATGCAATTTAATGCTCAGCTGGAAGCCCGGCTTTTTACCACACATATGGATGAGAACGACATTATTATGGGAGACAGTACCCGCCTGGAGGAAACCATCAGAGAAGTGGACGCAGTTCACAATCCGCCGGTAATTTTTGTGTTGGCGTCTTCCATTGCTTCAATAGTAGGCACCGACATTCAAAGTATTTGTGAAAATTTGCAAGAGGAAATAGGGGCAAAACTTATCTGCTTTACAAGCGGCGGTTTCCGCGGCGATTATACAGTTGGTATCAGAGAGGTGCTTACAGCCCTGGCAGAAAACATGGTAAAGGCACCTAAAGAGAAATTGGAAAATAGATACAATATTATTGGCTGCAACATTGATTCATACAATTTTGCAGCCGATTGCAAAGAAGTGGAATCCATCATGAAAGACTGCTTTGGCTTTGAGCTCAACAGTGTTTTTACTGCCAATTCGTCTGTTAAGCAAATTGAAGATGCGGCCAGAGCCAAATTTAACCTGGTTTTACGCGGTGAAGGGAGTGAATGTGCTGAAATTTTAAAAGAAAGATTTGACATGGATTATTACATAGGCTGCCCGTATGGTTTCCGGGGAACACTTCAATGGGTGCGTAACATGGCGAAAACCTTCTCTATTAAGGCAAACGATATTTACCTCTATCAGCAGCTGGATCAGGGTAAAAAACACCTGATGAGGATCAATCACGCCTTGTTCAACTATAGTAACTTCAACGGGATTTTAGCCGGCAGTTATGACTTTGTGACAGACATCCACCCGTTTTTAACTGAAGAGATTATGATCAACATTGAAAAAGTCATAGTTAACCACAGCTTGCGCGGAGAGGGCTATCGACGGCCTGCCAAAGCGTTGGAGCATAAGCTGGCTGTTAACCCCGGGGAAGAGGAGAAGGAAGTGATTCTCAGTAAGGTAGCGCCCGAAATATTGTTGGGCGACGGCGTTTTGCTGGAAATGGGGGCTCATGTACCTGTGAGGATACAGGTGGCAAACCCTAACCCCCGTCATTATTATCGTATTTACGATAACACTCCCTTTATGGGGTTTAACGGGGCCATTTATTTAATAGAGACCATACTCAATCAAATTCATGCCAATCGTAAAGAGCTTAAAGCCAGGTTTTAGAGAAAAAGCTACTAAAAACAATGGAGGAAAGCACATGAACATTAAATCTTTTAACAAGTTTATTGTCGGCATTACTGCCATACTAATGTTGCTTGCTACTATAGGAAATGCGGTTGCTACTTCTGCGATCAAAGACGGCACATATACAATTGAGGTAACTGCATTACAGGAGAAACACGATTTGCCATCACAGATGGACAATAGCATTATAAAGCCGGCCACTTTAGAGGTTACAGGTGGTCAGGTATTTGCAATATTAACAGTAACGGGAAGCTCAAACCTCGGTAGGATCAGTTTTCAAAACACAGCCGGGGAATTTGAAGCGGCTGAAGTTGTTGAGAACGATAATGAAGCAAATACCAGGACTGTAAAATACCCGGTTGAGGATCTTGAAAAACCAGTTATGATACAAACAGTAATAATTCCCGCCGGTGGGATAACTGTGAGATTCAGGTTAGCTTTCAATAAAGAAAGTTTAAAACAACCTGGTGATGGTTTGCCGGAAGAAACTGAGGCGACTCCTATACCCAAACCTCTCATACCGGAAGCCACAGGTAAGGATATTTTCCACTCTTCACAGATGATACAATTCAGGGATCCGGCACGTCCGGGGGTAATAATTGATGTAATACCCACACAGGAAGCATTCCGGTCAGCACTTGCAAAAGGTTATATCCTGTTAATTCATCCAAAAATCACACCAGGAACAACGGGTAATGATATTTTCCATTCTTCACAGATGATACAATTCAAGGATCCGACACGCCCGTGGGTTATAATTGATGTAATACCTACCCAGGAAGCATTCCGGGAAGCGCTTGAAAAAGGTTATATCCTACTAAATACTGTTACTGTAAAGGCAATGCATGCAACAGATGAAGGCACCGTATCGAGCGCTGACAGCAACCTGATAAAACTAGCTCAGTATAAAGTCGTTAACGGTATAACTTATGTTTATGTTACTATGAATCGTGCCGATATTATGTCGAATTTGGGAGTAATAAACACTGCCGGTGAATTTACGCCTGCCGAAGTGGCAGCGGAGAATTTAAGAGGTGCCACATCGCAAGAAAAAACAAGAACCTACAAGATAGAAGTTGCAAGCTTTGATGATTCTGTTCTAATGCAGACAACAGTTGACAGGGGTGCAATGGGAGTAGCGCAAGTTCAGTTTAGATTGGTGTTTGAAAAATAGCAGGTTGCAAAGGGGGAGAGAGATTTTTGTCTCTCTTCCCCAAGCTAATTAATTGTATTGATTATGAGTATATCTGACAGGTATTAATTGTAATAAAAGAGGTGTCGAAGATGATTGTATCCTGGAATACTACTAATGCATGTAATATGTATTGTGACCATTGTTACCGGGACGCAGGGGTCAAAGCTGAGGAAGAACTAAGCACAGAAGAAGGCAAAGCGCTGTTGGATGAGATAGCCAAAGCAGGTTTTAAAATTATGATTTTCAGCGGCGGCGAACCTTTTATGAGGGATGATATTATTGAGCTTGTTGCTTATAGCCGCAGCCTGGGGCTGCGGCCGGTCTTTGGCACCAATGGCACTCTGATTAAAGCGGAAGTGGCAAGACAATTAAAAGAAGCGGGAGCAATGGGTGTGGGAATCAGCTTAGGATCCGAAAAAGCATGACAAGTTCCGTCATTATGAAGACGCCTGGGAGCAGGCGGTCCAGGGAATGAAAAACTGTCTGGCCGCTGGCGTGCCGTTTCAGGTACATACCACTGTTGTTGACTGGAACTATCATGAAGTGGAGCAACTAACCGATCTGGCGGTGGAACTCGGCGCTGTTGCCCACCATATCTTTTTCTTAGTGCCCACAGGCAGAGGGGCAAATATCGAGGAAGAGTCTCTGCGTGCAGAAGGATACGAACACTTGTTGCAAAGAATTATGAAGAAGCAACAGCAAGTATCGATTGAGCTGAAGCCCACCTGTGCACCACAGTTCATGAGAATTGCCAAAGAAATGGGGATGGAGACGCGATTCGGCAGGGGATGCCTAGCTGGCACCTCCTACTGTATCATCGGCCCTAAAGGAAAAGTTCAGCCCTGTGCGTATATGGATATGGAAGTCGGCAATGTGAGGGAAACGCCCTTCAGCGAAATTTGGCAAAACAGTAAAGTATTTAAAATACTGCGCACAATGGAATACAAAGGCGGTTGCGGAACCTGCCGCTACAAAAAGATTTGTGGTGGCTGCCGGGCCAGAGCAGCGTTCTAGGCAATATTTAGATCAGCTGCCTGCCAAATATCTTTATAATAGCTTATTAGGCGTATAAATGTTTGGGTTCGTAGCAACGGTTTCTTTATAGGGGAAGCAATTCGCTAATAAAGACTAAAGTTTTTGATGATTTTACTGAACAAAATCATATTAATATCAGCTCAAGTACTTTTAATAAGCTCAATAGACTTCCACTTAAAAGCTAAGAAACACAAATGTAACCTGATTTGTATTTGTAATACGATTCTCTTTTTCAGGTATAAGTTCTAAAAGGATTCCTCCCTCTTTAGAGTTAAAGGGACCTCTATATATATCTATGTTGCCATTCTTAACAAAATAAACCTTGCTCGTAAAGTTGACATGGTTTTCGCCGATGACCGAATTTGGATAGATTATTCTGGAGTATGTCCCCAAGTTACCACTATTATCTTCGCTTAATTCTAAAAATTTTTTTGTTTGTATTTGGGCAAGTGCCTCAAAAAATTTTTCTATTTTTACAGACGAAATTCAAGTAGGCTTAGACATTCTATGTGGATTTACAGATTGCAATGCTAATTCTGAAGTATATGATATCCGCCTGACCACTGTTCAAAGTCATAAGCATACATACCCATCCACCTTACAAATGCTTTCTGATTATTTATATATATAGAAGGTCCAGCGGATTTTTGAATTCGCCAACCACTGTCCATTTCCCAAGCAACTTTTACCGGTTTCATTCAGCCAATGATGTTCGACAAATCCTCCAAATCTTGTTTCTGAAGGACTATTTTGTGCTTCATACTTGTTCTTAGGGATTGAGCCAGAAATTTTAAATGATAATCCTTGATAAGCAAGGCCAAGCTCATAATTATATTGAGAAGGGCCTTCTTGATAGGTAGGATAATTTACCTCGGCCAAATACGATGTTGGCGTCCAATGAAGCGTCTGTTGCCAAATCATATACCCAGTTTTAGGAGAAGTATACCTATTTGTTACAACGACCCAATAATCCATATCGCTAATAGTTGCATAATAAAACATTGAATAATCTCTTGCTTCAAAAAATTGGTTGTTCCATCCTATTATAGTTATCTAGTACTATTAGCCAGTAAGTGATTCGTGTATCTTTTTCCTTTGGCTCTTAGCTCATAGGCTAAGAATAAGTAAGCCGCTATTCACACCAAGTTTAAATTTAAATACCTGTTCTTTATTAGGCTCTTCCTCTAAAGCTAATATATCATCAGAATTAAGCATGGCAAAAAATACATCTTGGATAATATTATGTTCAAGTAGCTTATCCAGGAGGCACATCTCATCAAGTCCTGCGGTAATAACGCAAAAGAGAGCATATTTATAGAAAAAGCACCCTTGTAGGTGCTTTAATATTATATTTCTTTCCTGCTGATAATACACTCTCATCTGTAAGTGGAGGATGAAATCGGCAATATCTGTACAAACACCCGTTCTGCATGGTATAATCTACCTAACAGAAAGGCGGTAAACATGATGCATAATACCTATCATTTCAGGCTCTACCTTACAAAAGAGCAGCAGGAAACAATCAATCAAATCATTGGTTCATGCGCTATGTTCATAATTGCTACTTGCAAAAGAAGAAACCTCTTGGAAGGAGGTTTCCTATGCAAGACAATGTAGTAAGGCTTACGCCTCGTATGGATGAGAATTTACAAAATGTGTTTACAGGCTATGGATGTGTACCTGTGCTTACAAATTACGGTTGCACGTTCTATATCCATATAGATGCTGAGACAATTAGAGATTGCCGGGAAAGAGATTGCCAGGTGCAGCTGGGTCTGTGTAACATCGAAGGGTTCCCTCTCGTTCATATTTTGATAAAAATATATGACCGTTCTACAAAGCCACTGCAGTTTGACTGCTTGTTTAATGTTTTTAACGAAAGTGAATACAAAAGGGTATTGGCCTTTAAGGACCAGGAAGAAATCGTTTTCTACTGGTACGATGAGAATTTGAAGTACATACGCTCTTCAGAGGTTCAGTGGACAGAAGATAATCGCCGGAGGGCGGCTGAGATTGTTGAGGCAACGCATAACATGATGGAAAAATCGTGCAGTGAAGGCTTTGAGTCTGCCAGGAAAAAGTTTTTTGAAGGGGTTTAGATTCGTGGAATGCTTATAGGGACTATGATTTTGTATTCTTTGGGCGACCAGCTTATAACCATACAAACCGTGAAGTCCGTAGTCTGCATTGTATGAGAGGTTTCTGGCTGGAAACTCCCAAGCCAATGCCAAGGAATGGGACAAAGCAGTGATTATATTTGAGGCAGCTCGCAAGGGCTGTTTTTTATGGTCTTCTGATGCTTTATAAGCTAGGCTAGAGGCTAAGAATATTAAGACATCAGTCAATGGCGGCAATAACGTATTCAGCAAATTGTTTAAAGTCATCCAAGCCTTCATTTAGTATCCCGGCAAGTAATACAGCGTCTACTTTAGCGTACTCATGAACCAGAATGTTGCGAAGCCCCGCCATTCCACTGATTTTTTGGACAAATTCCTGTGGAATAATATTTTGCTTTCCAAGCTCCTGTAATATATCTTTATAACTGTCTACAGAAAGTCCTTTTTCAGCAAGGATATGATTGCCTATATCCAAAACGATTTGAATACAGATTTGCAATCCCCTCTCGATAATCCACAGCTTCTCCAAATCTTCTTCAAGTTCTCTAGCGTTAGCTCCTTTGTGCTTTCTCAGCTGTCCTAAATACCGATCCAGATCCTTTAACTTCTGCAGAACCAAGTCTTTCTTAACCACATTACAGCCCTCCAAAAGAGCCGTTTTTCAGGCGCTCTTTTAAATATTCGTTCTGGACAAATAAAAACGGTTGAAAATCAAGGTAGTCTCGCATCACACAGAAATGAAAATCAACCCTCTCATTTTCGTCATGACAGAGAATCAGTTTGCCCTGTTTAAGGATATTATAGGCGAGAAAAAGTGGGGCCTCGTTTAGAACCACAATGTCAACTTTTTGCTTTATTACATTCTCTGTTTCAGCTAAAAGCTCGCTTTTGTATCCAAAAGTGCCGCTTACCGGCATGCTCTTTTTATTAACATAAACTGCAACATCCACATCGCTAAGCCTGTTACTTGTTTCTTCTGCCACTGAGCCAAAAAGATACGCAAATATAATTTCTTTTCTTGGTTCTAATACATCTTGCAGGTTTTTTATAATTTCATGCAACTTAATCACCATCCCCTCCTGACAAGAAGATACGAACGAGTCAATGACTTATTTTGATTCAGTATACCATTATTTACCTTACGAAACAAGAAATGTCCGGTTTTGAGCAAAAATAGGAACAACCTCCGGCTTCTCTGGAATTATTTAAGTATCGCCTCAAACATCCTGAGAAAGAGTTGCCTTCAGAACTTATGGTAACACTGAATAACAGTCTTGGGCAAGAAGAAGTTTTAACCTGCCGGAATTCAGGTAAAAATCAATAGAACAGGAAGTAAAAAAATGCGAATTATAAAGGTGAAATTCGCATTTGCTGATATTACATACCTAGTAAACATAACTTACGATATCACACAAGGCTATTTTCTATCTCCTTTACTCTATTTCTCTAAGCTGAATATCTACCTGAAAACTACCTGATGCTACTGGTAGCATCACGCGAAGAGCCTCGAGACGGGCGCTCAGGTCATCTACAGAGAACGTCCCGCGAAGTACCACCTGAAACTCGTTAACAGCAAATTCAACCTCTGCTTCCTGCCCGATATCCGTTAATATTTCCAGATCCATAGGCGCCACTTTGGAAGCATTTTTCTTTCTGGGACGACGGGTTTTTCCCCATTTTTCCGGTTCCTTGATTTCAATCAGTTTACCTTTGCGGTCTTTGATTAACCCAAGGTTACTCCGCAATGTTTGGATGCGGTGTACAGGTACACCCCAGTGTTCGGCCAAACGCGCATCGCTGTTGTTGGAAATTAGTTGTTTGAGCACCCCCTGTGCATCAACTTTGTCCTCAATCTGTAGGAACTCGTCAAATGAGATATTGGTTTCCGTAGGAATCTCTCCTTTCATATATGTAATTACCAACCCGGATCTGCGGTATTTTCTTCTTGTTGCAGCATCGCCAAAATCCATAGGTGACAGAATTTTGCGCGGCCGCTTTTTCCCGACAAGCGCCAAAATAATCGTTCCTTTTTATTTCAAAATAAAATGATTTTTTTGATTGGGAGCATATAGAATTATTCCCATTTATTCTCTAAATATTCCCTTTATGAAATTCATTAGTAGTTCTTTGACATCCTTAGTTCTGTCATTTTATCTAAAACTAGATTGTAACTCGGCTTTTGATAGTATTTGTATCTTGTGACAGTAAGCAAAATAAAAAAGCGTGATTACTTTAGATCACGCCGCTTTTAGTCTTTTGTTACAGCGACTAATGGAATATGGCAGCAGAACTACAACATACAGTGAATTTCAAGGCATCGTTGGCCAAACCTCTAGCTTGATACCGCAAATCTAGTATTACTCTGCGCCTCCACTGCTTACGGTAGTGAGGGGCCAGCCCAACGATGTATAGTAGGATCAGTATAAATATTTATAGAGTATTTGGAAAATCGTGTTGAACTAACATTTGAAATTCATGTGTACCATTCCTCAAATCGGATAATTGTGTTTATCAATTTCCAATTACCAGTGACCGAGAAACTGATATGGCCTGATCAGCAGTTAAGTTGCCGAAGAGTGTAAACTTTACCCCATACTGAAGCCAACTGACTCTAAGGATCTGTGAAATATTAAACTAAAATCAATTTTTCGGTAGAATGGCATAATTCCACTCACCATGAAATTCAGAACGCTCTATATGAACCGCCGCCAACTCTTTATCGGACACCTTGATCCCTTTTGGGTATTCCTGTGTGTCCAGTTGACATTGAATGATCAAGCCGGCTTTAGTAGTGGTGTTGGCAATGAGGTTAACAATGGTTTCATGGCTTACAAGAGGTCGCCCGCGCCAGTTTTGGGTGATATGCGAAAACATTCGGTGCTCTATGGCGTTCCATTTGCTGGTACCCGGAGGATAGTGGCATACAGAAAGACAAAGCCCTGTCTCATCAGCCAGTTTCTGCAACTCCACTTTCCACAGCCGAGAGCGCGAACTGTTGCTACCACCTCCGTCCGCGGTAATGAGCAACTCCTTTGCATTGGGATAAACGTGTTGACCCATCTGCAGCCACCAACCCCGGATACTTGCGACAGCAAATTCTGTAGTGTCGTGATCCGTGCCCACGTTCACCCATCCTTCATTACGGGTGCGGTCGTAGACGCCATAAGGGCTTGCTTTGCCCAGTTCAGGCAGCACGAAGTCATAGACCCGCACTTTTTCCGGTTGGCCCTTTGGCTGCCATTCGGCCCTGTGCGGCATTGTCTGCCGTAAGGGCCTCGCGCCAGTCTCGCTGCAGGGGGTAGACAAACACTTCGCGCACCGTGGCTTCGTCCTCGTATTTTCGGTCTTGCCTGCCGGTGCCGGCTGTTTGACCCAGGTGGAGCCAGTTGGCTGCCTGGTAGCATGTGCCGCGCCAGGGGGGTGTCACAAAGGTTTCTACCATCACCGGTGCATAGCCGTAACGGGCTTGCCAGTCTCCGGGGAGGCGTCGTACTGCCTTGCCAAGGGCATGGCTTGCCAGGTGGGGTACGTTGACCCCTGGCAGGATCAGCATCCTGCTGTTTGAGACGATACGACTCCGAAAACGCTTTTGTTCCTGTTGTGTCCAGCCCAGCCACTGGTCCCGCACGGCTACATTTCTGGCTGGGGCTGCAAACAGGAAGGCGCCTACCACCACCTTGTTGCCGTCCACATGCCCATAGATCCAGTAGCGTTGATGTGCTCCAAAGGCACGTTCAAAGCCAAAGGGGTGGTGTGCTGCCATGGTGGCGTCCCATAGGGATTTCTCTTCTTGGGGAACAGGCTCCACAGTGATGGGTCGTAAGGCGTTCATGGTACTCTCCAGTTGGAGCTGTGGTAAAGGTGCCGCTTTGGGGCCAGCTTTTTTGTAGGGGGCCAGCTTGCGTTTTTCCGGTAGTGTCAGCATCTCATCGGCTGCCAGTTTTTCCAGCAAATCCACACAGCTATGAAAGCGTTCTTTGCCATTGGGCGCTTTCCAGTCAAGGTTTTCACAGATGGTACAGGCTAATTCTGTTCTGCTCAGCTCCGGGTATTTATTGGCTGTCCATAAGATCAGGTCCAGGTCTTTCTGGCTGAACAGCCGATCGCCAATCCAAAACGGTGTTTTCCATTTTGTTGTCAAGGTAAATCACCCCGACTCTATTGTACGTTTTGTGTTTCACTTTGTTAACCAGGTACAGGTTAATTTGGTACGAGCCCTAAGAGAGCATAGCAAGGCGCGTGTTTGCTGAAGAATGGCCGAAATACCAAAAGGATTTGCAGATAGTAAAAAAGTCCATGAATTTTCATTCTCTGGCCCCAGACAAAATTACATATGGCGAAAAACCAAAAACATCATTCTTGCTGTCTTCTGGTTTTTGTGTACCAGGGGCAAGGCACGCCTGGCCCTGATAACAGACACGACGCTGACTATCCCCTACGGCGTGTTTTTAGCGGCCGGGGCAATTTATGTAATGACAAGGTGCTATTAAAAAGACCCCATTTTTAGGGGTCAACATTATATATAGTAACTCTTATAATAACTGAATAAATTCTTCTACCGTAAGGTCTGCATCGTCTAATATTTTTCTTACTAACCCTGGGCGGAGCTCTTGTGATCCGGTACTGTTACCGAAGGCAGGTTTCCGTTCTTATCTTTTAACCTGATATGACTGCCCTTTTGCCTGACTACTATATACCCAACTTTTTTAAGAGCTTTAATGCAATCCATGCCGGAAACTACAGGTAGCTTAGGGGTCATCTCTCTAACACCACATTGCCAACTATTATACTGCCAATTGGATTCTCTTCACCCTCTTCATCATCAATACATAACTCTATTGCTTCTTTTATATTTTTCAAAGCTTCATCTATTGTATCCCCTTGAGAATAACATCCTTTAAAGGCAGGGCAAGATACAACGTAGCCAGTACCATCCTGTTCAATAATAACGGGGTAGCTTTTCATATCTATCACCTCCGACTTCATTATGAATCTTTTCAGAAAGTCTGTAACCCTTTATCCACGCTGCTTTAGGCATAGTGGATAAATATTTTTCACCCCCGTGTCGGGGTGTTTTTTATTGTGCCGTAATTTAGTGATATAGCGAGAAATACCG
>Ga0208242_100082_pt1 | contig 135651 bp, 147 predicted proteins | sample SubbioAug_CSW13A_FD_184825 | JGI IMG/M metagenome (GOLD analysis project Ga0208242, IMG submission 184825) | Serpentinite rock and fluid subsurface biosphere microbial communities from McLaughlin Reserve, California, USA - CR12Aug_CSW13A (SPAdes) | ecosystem: Environmental > Terrestrial > Deep... | reverse complement strand
TTGCTTTAGCCTGCCATTATTGAGCTTACCAAAGAGCGTATTGCCATATGATGTTAATATTGTAATTTTTTGCAAATTATCCTTGGTTACCTTTAATATTTAACGAAGGGACTTTCTGATACTACTCTATTTTTTGTTAAATATTTTTAGTATTTTAAGTTTAGCATGCGTGGTTATTGTTGGGTATCAACCTCTTGGCTTAAATATGACGGGACAATGGTCCTGTTTTACTGTTTAGCCGGGCCCGCTTGAGAATGCATCAACTCCTTTATTCAAAAGAGCTTGAACAACCGTTCCCACGTGCTGCAACCCCAGCAGTGCCACCATAGCCACAAATGCCAGTATAAGTGCGTATTCAACCATTCCCTGCCCGGATTCGTCCCAGATTAGCGCGTGAACTTTTGTTAGCATGTTCTCACCTCCGGTTTCTAAGCCGATGTAATTGAGTTTATCATATACCATAAATTGGAGACAGGTGCTTCAAGTCCGGATTAGTATAGGACTATAGTCTCTTTTTTACAAAAAAACAAGCGATTAGGCATTTTTTTGCCCAATCGCTTGTTTGAATTCGACTTAAAGTTTTACCAGCTTGTTCTTTACGGCATAAAGTGCCGCCTGTGTACGGTCGTTGACATTAATCTTGCGAAAAATATTTGTGATATGGTTTTTTACTGTTTTTTCGCTTATGAAGAGTTCCTCACCTATTTCTTTATTGCTTTTTCCGCGGGTAATCATCACCAGCACTTCCATTTCTCTGCGGGAAAGAGGTTCGGCCAGCTTTGGCTGATTTGCCATTCTTTTAAATTCGCCAAGCAGTTTACTGGTGATTTTAGGGTGAAAGACAGTTTCTCCCCTTGATACGGCACGGATTGTCTCCACCAGTGAATTAGAGTCGATATCTTTGAGCACGTATGAGGAGACACCGGCTTTGACGAGTTCAAACACATACTCTTCCTCATCGTGTATGGTAAGGGCAATAATCCCGATAGTGGGACGTTCTGACTTAATGCGCCTGGTGGCTTCAATCCCGTTCACGCCGGGCATGTTGATATCCATCAGCACTATTTCCGGAGACAGTTCAAGGGCAAACTGGTAAGCTTCCTCGCCGTTTGCAGCTTCTGCCACCACAATAATATCATCATGAAACGCCAGTATTTTTCTTAATCCATCGCGTATCAGCGTGTGGTCGTCCACAATCAAAAGGCTGATCTGTTTTCTCGGCTGCACAAAATCACTCCTTTACAGGGATGGTTACCTGTATTTCAGTGCCCTTACCAGGCTTGGAATTTATTTTTATCTGTCCCGACAGAAGTTCCACTCTTTCTTTCATTCCAAGCAGGCCAAAATTATCTCTGTCCATTTCACCCATACCCATAATTCGCTGCGTTTCAAAACCGCAGCCATCATCACTGATAGACACATTTATCCTGCGCGGCTGTAATTCCAGCCTGACTACGGCACGCTTAGCTCCGGCGTGTTTAAATATATTATTCAATGCTTCCTGTACTATGCGAAAGACAGCCACTTCCAAAGGCCCCGGCAGGCGGTACTCCTCTCCGCTTAGCACCACAAGTTCAACACTGATTGGAGAACGTTTCTGGAGTTCAGCAATAAAGCGGCGCAAGGTGGGCACTACACCAAGGTCATCCAAAACCATGGGCCGCAGGTCGAAAATGATTTTTCTCACTTCATGCAGGCTCTCTTTTACCATTTCTTTAAGGTCCCGCAGCTCTTTTCTCACTTTATCCGGTTCGATGTCCATCAGCTTTTCACAAATCTCAGCTCTCAGAACCACATTTGCCATCAACTGTGCTGGGCCGTCATGTATTTCTCTTGCCACCCTCAGCCTCTCTTCCTCCTGGGCTTTGATGATGCGCATGCTTAACTGCTGGCGCAACTGAAGCTCTTCAAGCTTATAAGTTACTCCCTGCAGGCTGCCGGAGAGCAAGCTTAAACACATATTGACCTGTGAGGCCATTTTATCTGACCTTTCCACTGTTTCATTCAGACGCCGCAGCTCAACTTCCAGGTGGGCGCGCTTTTGCTGGAGCTCTGTCTCTCGCTGGCGAATTTTTCCCAGCCTTGTCTGCAGAGACTGTACATCTTTGTGCGCGTCCTGGATATCCTTTTTTTCGTAGGTTTGCATGTTGCGGCTAATCTCTGTAAGGTTTATACGCGCCAGTTTTTCTTCTTTTTCAATCCTGTCAGCTTCAGTGACAGCTTCAAGTATTTCAGCTTTATAATCAATAAGGACACTCAGCAGGTCATCAAATTCAGATCTTGATTTACTGCAAATATTGCTTATCTGACGGCTTCCTTTTTCAACCGCTTTAATCATAGTTTGGATAATCTCATCTAATTGCGTTATCCCCTGCAAATTTTCCACCCCGTTTTTGTTATCAGCACTATATTCGACCTTAAAATTGCCTATTCCTTCCTCATAACTCCTTTTCGACAAAATACAATAAATAATCACAACCCGTAGTAAGTCAAATTGATGCGCGTGGCATAAATAATACACTACATCTTAACACTAAGGGTAGAAATAATAATTGTTCACAATGGATTGCCTGAAGGTGAGTGAGCAGATGAACGATTTGCAAGACTTGTTCAATCCAAAATCGGTGGCAGTCATTGGCGCTTCAAACAAAGCCGGTAAAATTGGCTATTCAATTATGGAAAACATCAGACAAAGCGGTTACAGCGGTAGTGTCTATCCTGTAAACCCCCGCGAAAAAGAAATCCTCGGTTACCGCAGTTTTCAGGCCATGCCAGACATAAGTAAGCCGATAGATGTGGCTGTAGTCTCTGTCCCGGCACAGCTTACAATTGAAGTAGCGAGACAGTGCGGGCAGGCCGGGGTTAAATATCTGGTTGTTGTAAGCTCAGGCTTTAAAGAAATCGGCAATACCGGTCTTAAACGTGAAAAGGAGTTGCTCGCTGTTTGCAAAGAATTTAAAATGCGCATGGTAGGGCCAAATGTGGTGGGAATCATGGACACACACTCCCCCCTAAATGCCTCATTTGCGCCGGGTTTCCCCCTGCAGGGGGAAATCGCGTTTATTTCACAAAGCGGAGCGATGCTGCTCGCGATTTTTGACTGGAGCCGCAGCGTGGGCCTTGGTTTCTCACGCTTTATCTCCATGGGCAATAAGGCGGACTTAAATGAAACTGACTTTATCTGGACGGCTGCACAGGACCCCAAAACCAGGGTAATACTCTGCTATATCGAAGACGTGGTTGACGGGCAGCGTTTTCTAAAAGTTATTACAGAGGCCAGCCGCCGCAAACCGGTAATCATACTAAAATCAGGCGCCTCCTCGGCAGGCGCCCGCGCGGCATCGTCGCATACAGGTGCTTTGGCCGGCAGTGACCTTGCTTATGATACTGCTTTTCGCCAGTGTGGGGTGATCAGGGCGGAAAACATGTCAGATCTCTTTGATTTGGCTGTGGCATTTGTAAACCAACCCATCCCGGCCGGCAGGAATGTAGCTATTGTTACCAATTCCGGTGGGCCTGGCATCATCGCCACCGACAGTGTGGAGAAATATAATCTGAAAATGGCGCGTTTCGGTAAAGACACTATCGAGAAAATGCGCGTCGCCCTTCCGGATGAAGCTAACCTGTATAATCCTGTAGACGTAATCGGCGATGCCAGAACAGACCGTTATGTGGCCGCACTGGATGCTGTGCTTGACGATGAAAACACCGATAGTGCTCTTGTTCTGCTGTCACCGGCAGCCGTTACCGAACCGGAAGAGACAGCAAAAGCAATTGTGGCTATACAGCAAAAGCACCGTCAAAAACCTGTATTCTCTGCCTACATGGGCGGTGAGGGCTTGGCAGAGGGCACCCGCATCCTGACCAAAGGGGGCATACCCTGCTTTACCTTTCCTGAGCCGGCTCTAAAAGCTATCTCCGGCATGGTCAACTATTCTGCACTGCACAAACAGCTTTCTGATAAACAAAACTTTGCTGAGCGCACAAAAGTTGACCAGAAATCTGTCAAAGCTGTATTATACGATGCACTAAAAGACCGCAGGCTTGTCCTGCTTGGCAACGAAGCCACCCAGGTAGCACAAGCCTACGAAATCCCTGCTGCCCCGGTACACCTGGCAAGCGATGCAAAAGAAGCAGAAATCCTGGCAGAATCTCTCGGCTATCCCGTGGTGCTTAAAATAGCTTCACCAAAAATAATCCATAAAAGCGATGTGGGCGGAGTAAAGATAGGACTGGAAAACGGCAGGCAGGTGGCTAAAGCATTTGATTCAATTATGGAAAGCGTCAGGCATTTTATGCCAGCTACTCCCATTTATGGTATTGAGGTGCAGAAAATGATGCCCAAAGGCCACGAACTAATTATCGGCATGAGCCGCGACGTGCAATTTGGCCCGCTGCTCGCCTTTGGACTTGGCGGTATTTATGTGAACCTGCTGCAAGATGTGTCATTTCGGCTGGCTGAAGGGTTAACTACCAGTCAAATTGAGGAAATGATCACCGAAACTAAAGCTAATACTTTAATACGCGGCTACAGGGGCAGTGAGCCTGCAGATATCGGGACACTGGTCAGCACCATTGCACAGGTAGCACGGCTGTCCCTGGATTTTCCCGAAATAACCGAGCTTGACCTCAACCCGGTGGTAGCCTACCCGGATGGGGCGGTGGCGCTGGATGTAAAAATAACCGTATCCTACGGCGACAATCAGGAGGAGTGTTTGCCATGAAAAGTATCTATGTCAGCGGTATGGCCGGCAGCGGAAAAACAGCTATAGCTCTGGGCCTGGCTCTCAAACTGAGGGAAAACGGCCTTGCTGTCGGCTACTTCAAACCTGTCGGCTCTACAATCAGGCCCGGCAAGACTGATGATGAAGATGTCTTGCTCTTTAAACAGGTGCTGAATCTCAGTTACGACACAGACATCCTGTCGCCTGTGAGGATCAGCAAATACTACCTGTCAGGAGGAGTCAGGCATGACCCGGCGCCTCTTGCGCAAAAAATACGTGACGCTTACAACCAAGTTGCGCAGGGCATAGATGTTTTAATAATTGACGGCAAGTTGTCTCCCTTCACAGCCTCAAGCCTGGAGTTGGACTCCATTCACCTGGCAACTATGTTTAACAGTACCATCATTTATGTAATCAGGATTGAGGATGACTACAGCCTCGATAAAACCATTTTTTACAACAGGCATTTCCGCCACGCCGGAATAGGAGTGCTAGGCAACATTTTTAACAATGTGGAGCGGACTATCCTTGACAAAACCAAGGGCGTATACGCTCCAATCCTTGAAGAAATGGGCAATCCCGTGCTTGGTATTATTCCGCAAAAGCCTGAGATTGCCTCCCCGACTGTGGCGGAGTTTTATGACGCGCTTGGAGGTGAACTTCTTGCCGGGGAAGAACATCTTGCACGCCTGGTAGAGGAAGTCGTAGTCGGTTCAATGACTATCGAAAGCGCACTGGGTTACCTGCGCCGCGCCCCCAATAAAGCAGTAATTACAGGGGGTGACCGCTCAGACATGGCACTTACGGCGCTGGAGACAAGCACATCTGTGCTGATTCTCACAGGCGGGCTCTATCCAGACGTAGGGGTGCTGGCGCGGGCAATTGAAAAAAAGGTGCCTGTGATTATGGTTCACTATGACACCTTTACAGCCATTGAACGCCTTCACATAGTAGCAAGACGGATTCATCCCGGCGATAAACAGGGGATAGAGATCGCACACGCCAATATAACCAACCACTGCAATTGGCAGGCAATCCTGGACTATGTGAGAAACTAAAAGACGGTCAGCCGTCTTTTTTTTGTGTTAAAACAGGCGAAATACTGGAACTGCAGGAAGCAGAAGCCTATTTTATCGCAGACCGTAAGCTTGCCACTGCCGAGTGGGAGCGCCTGCAAAAAGACAATGCTCTCTTCGCAGAACTAACTGCCTCCCAGGTTAATGAAATAGCCAACCTGCCCGAGGTGGCCAATATATACGAAGAATACTATGTTACAATGGACAGCGCCGATGCTGAAGCATTTACCAGGCCCGCCGGCCTGCTGACAAGAGATTCTTTAGGACTGGTAAAAGAAATGGCAGCACCTGAGCTTGGAGGCTCTCCCCTCCGCTCTTTCTCCCCCTACTGGTACATCCTCGTCCTCCTCCTTATCCCCGCCGCAGCAGTACTGCGCCGCCGCCTGCAAAAACAATAATAGTGCAAACAGCAAAAAAGCGGATTAAAAAATCCGCTTTTTTTTGCCTAGGAAATTATATCAAATTACCTATGCAAGGGGGTTGTTAAGGGGGACTCCCCCTTAATCTCTCATTTCTTTATTACAATTTCATTCAACACTCATAAAAATTGTAATAGTTGTGCACAATTCTAATACAATGTAACATCTGTACATATTGTACAGATTATGCTAATATGGAGGTGAAGGGGGATGACCATGTTATCTGAACTTAACCTTACGGATGCCCGTAAAGGTTTCTCATCATTATTTGACGAGGTTTTTAACACTTTTAAACCAACAGTTATAAAACGCAAAAAAACTGAGGAAATACTGCTTCTTCGCGTAGATCTTCAGAAGATGCTTCTATCTCATTTTTCTTTAAGACCTGAAATTATTACTGAGGATGATAATTCTGCAACTTTAACACTTGATCAACTTGATATTTACGTTAATGGCACTACTTTGGACAAAGCAATTAATGAACTAATTGAGGATTTAAAATTTTATTCACAAGATTATATTCAGCGCTCGCAGTTATTTTTGCATGCACCCAACCGCCGTTCACATTTCCCCTATGTATTGCGCATAATGCTATGTGAAACTAATGAAGAAATCAGAAATTTACTGGAGATATAAATGTGCCGCCTAAGTTTAAGGATCTAAAAAAGTATTGCGATAAGAATGGTTGGGTAATGATTCGCAACACAGACCACTGGTACTATGAAAAAGTGCTTTCTGACGGTACTGTTCTACAGACAAAAATCAGCCATTCCACACATAGTGAAATACCCAAACACTTATGGGCGCATATTCTTAGCAAACAACTAAGAATATCTGAAAAAGAATTCTGGAATAGCCTTTAAATTGTTCTTATCCGTAATTTATATCTCATACAGCATACTTCGAGACCACGTGCGTGGTCTTTTTTATTCTGTAAACCCGAAATTTTCAGCATAGTATTCCAGCATTTTGCCGCGCGGGTGCTTTTGCGGGTAGAACGGCCCCACCCAATCAGGATAAGAATAGCCGGAAGTGGCAATGTGAATCACAGCACCGACTCCTCCAGCCACGAACGTATAAGTGTGATTTCTTCCCCATATTGGCGGTAATCATCCACAGGCGTCTCAAGCAGCATCGGCAGGTTGACAAACACCGGGTGGGTAATGAGGTTCAGCAAGCCGTCTTTGCCCAGGTAGCCCCTGCCTATTCTTTCATGGCGGTCTTTGTGACTGCCGGGGGGAAACTTGGAATCATTGAGGTGCAGAGCTTTTACACGGTTTAGGCCCACTGTGCCGTCTAAGTCGCACGCCAGTTTTTCAACATCATCTTTTTGCAGAAAGTCGTATCCATCCCCTGTCAGGTGGCAGGAATCAATACAGACACCAATTCCTTCCGGATTCCCCAAAGCCGAGATAATCATGCTGATATCATCCGGGGTCCCTATTTCTGAACCCTGTCCCGCCATTGTCTCAAGCAGCAGCACGGTTTTTCCCGCAAAAGGCATGAATGTTTCTTCCAGGCAGGCGATAATACGCCTTAAGCCTTCCTCTTTCCCTGAGCCGGCATGGGAACCCGGGTGAATAACCAGGTATTCTACTCCCACGCGGTCCATACGTATAAGTTCATCAGCAAGAATCATTTTGGCAAAGTTGTAAGCACGTTCAGCCGGGGCGGCCAGGTTCACAGTGTATGGCAGATGTCCGACAACAGGTTTGATATCGTATTCCTTGCTTATTAAACGCCATTTTTCGATTTCCGCTGCTTCAATGCTTCTTGCCGAGCCTCCCCGTGGGTTGCGTGTAAAAAACTGAAATGTATTGGCGCCTATTTCCCTTGCCAATTCAGCTGCGTTGTCAAACCCTTTTGATATTGAAAGATGAGAGCCAAGACGCATTATTCTCCCCCTTTTTACTTGTATAGGTGCTTATGTAAGTTATACCATGTCCGGGTGGCACTGGCAATTATCAACAGCCGGGAAAATACAAAAGTAAAGCTCCGGACCGGAGCTTCACAAGTTATCATCTTTTGCGCAATTTACTCTTATCCTGCTCTTCTTTACCCTGTTCGTCCCGCCGCAGCTGTTTTGACATCTGCCCTCCGACCTTACCGGTTTCCCTGGCGGTCAGGTTCTCCCAGCCGGATTCTTTTATTTTTTCGTCCAGGCCCAACTCTTCGGCTATTTCATACTTCATTTTCTCCAGCTGCTTTTCCCTTGCCGACATTTTTTCAGGCTTTTTCTTATACTTTGGCATACAATACCTCCTGTCAGGAAGAGCGTTTACCGCTAGTATGCGCAATCATCATCTTCTTATCCTTTTTGCCTACCGCTGTGGGCTTTCAACAGCCATAACCATCCGGTCCATGTCCATGTCGGTGTCACCGCGTCATCCCCTTGATGGCAGCTTTCTAATCACCGGTTTTATCCCGCCATAATTTTACCCGCTACACGGGTAATATTTTCACCGTCACCCGCCGCCGCCTCGCATAATCATAAAGACAGCCGCAATTACACCGGCAAACAGCAAGGCGCCAAAAAATTTTTCCACTGGTCCCACCTCCCCACATGAGCTTTGCAATCAATTAATATCAAGAACTGCTTTATAAATACCTTTACCATAACAAAAATAAAGGTATAATATTAATACATAAATATTTATGGAAAAAGGAGGAATAATCATGAACGAACTAACAGCGAAAGATTTAAGGAGCGGGATTGCGGGTTTCTCCAAACAGCAGCTCGAGGAACATCACGGCACACTTTACAAGGGATATGTAAATAAGGCAAATGAAATACGCAAGCTTCTCAAAGATGTGGACTACAGCAAAGCCAATCAGACCTTCAGCGACCTGCGCGCCATGAAAATTGAAGAGACTTTTGCCTTAAACGGCATCAAACTGCACGAGGCCTACTTTGACAACATGGGCGGCCAGGGCGGCAGGGCATCCGGCAGGGCGCTGGCAATGATAGAACACGACTTCGACTCTTACGAGAAGTGGGAAAAAGACTTCAAAGCTACCGGACTGGCAGTACGCGGCTGGGTTGTACTGGCTTATGACCTTGAAGACGGATCACTTCACAACTTCGGCAGCGACTCGCACAACCTCGGCGCCATCTGGAATGCCGCCCCCATATTGGTCATGGACACTTATGAGCATGCCTACATGATAGACTTCGGAGTGAAGCGCGCACCTTACATTGAAGCATTTATGAATACCGTTGACTGGGATGTAGTAAATTCACGCCTGGCGTTGTTCTTTTAAAGCCGCCGCAAGGCCAAAGCAGCCCATGAGCATCATATTTCCCTGCGGCGCGGCTAAATAATAGTCATTCCCCCACAGCAGCGAGCGCCGCGGGCCGGTGACAGTGGTGAGGGCAGGCTTTATCTTCTCCTGCGGTGGGACGCAGCCATGTCCGTTATCGTCGAAAACCTCTTTATTTGTAAGTGTTCCTGCCAGCAGGCGCTCCAGGTAGGAAACAAGTTTTTGTTGTGTCACTGCATTTGTATGGTGTTCAAACAGCCCCAGAATCCTCTCTCCCTGTACAATGGCGGCAAATGTATGCTGGTTTCCTATGTTAATAATGACAACACCTGAGCTGTGGGCCGCTGCTTTAACACGGGGGTCACACAAAGCGCCAAGCACTGCAGCGCCGCACGTATCCATCAGTAAAGCTTTCGGCACTGTTTCCTTTACTGACTGCATCCGCGTCAATGCAGCAGGCACATCTTTATATGCCAAGTCATTAAGTTTTCCGCCTGACGCCATAAATTGCTCCCAGAGCCGGAATCGAAAGACACGGTTTGATTCATACGGCGAATAGCCGTGATCCTGGACCGCCACGGCAAATCCCGCGGGCAGGTATTCACCTACTTCATCCAGCAAGCGCTTGTACATAGCAAGGTCAACATCATGCAGTTCAACAACTTCTGAACCTGCAGGAGGCTCACTGCCGATCCTTATGCCCAGCGCCTCGACCCGGTTGGGGTCATCATGTATGGTCAGAGCCGCCTTGGGAGTGGCCACCACGGCCAAACCCCGGGCCAAGTGCTCCCTGACGGCACGCACCGAAGGCCCGCCCCCCATCACACCACCCGTTAGAAAAAGGGATTTGTTTGCCGAGGTCGCCCTGGCAATTTTGGCAGCTACCAGCCGGGTAGGAGAAGGCAGCACCATTTGAATGCAATTTTCAAGTGCCTTGCTTTCATCATAGAGCAAAATGTCCTGTGTACCGCCGCCGATGTCTACAGCCAACAGCTTATTAATACGCTTTTTCCACTCCTGACTTCTTAACCATAGTATGATAAAATTTTATCACAAGACAGTACCCGGCTGTGGATTTGCAGGATCTTCAGGTTTAGTGATTTCACTTACCAAAGCATTGTCAGGGATTTCTTCTCCCGGTTTGTCGCACTGCTTCTTCAAGCGGCAGCGAATAAACCAGATTAAAGGCCAGATTACTACTTTCGGTATTATAAAAAGGGCAAGTACTAAAGTACGCAGCATCATTTCACCTACTATATTGTCAGATAGGGTAACTACATAGGTTAATTATATACCTCCCCTTTTTTAAAATAAAGCGTTAATGCAGGAAAAAATAAAAGATCGTAAAACAGGAGGCGAAATCAAATGGAAAAATGGGTTTGTACTGTCTGTGGTTATGTTTATGACCCCGCTGAGGGAGACCCCGATAACGGTGTGGCGCCCGGCACTCCTTTTACCGAACTGCCCGAAGACTGGGTCTGCCCGGAATGCGGCGTAGGCAAAGACATGTTTGAACAGGAATAAAAAAAATACAGCAGCTGACTGGCTGCTGTATTTTTTTGTGTCAAGGGGACAGTCCCCTTGACACACACTTGACACATTTTTTTGACTAAAGGGCCGCTGGGCCGCGCTCGCCGGTGCGGATGCGGATTGCATCTTCAACCGGCGAGATAAAAATCTTACCGTCCCCCATCTCGCCTGTTTTAGCTTCCTCAATAATCAGGGACAGAATTTCTTCCACTCTATCATCCGCAACAACCATTTCTATTTTGACTTTGGGCAGCAGATCCACGGAATAAAGGTTGCCGCGATACTGTGCGGTTTTTCCCTGCTGGTGGCCGCAGCCGATAACATGAGTGACAGTCATGCCCTTCACGCCCTCCCTGCCAAGCCTATCCTTAACCACTTCAAACTTAGCCGGCCTGATAATGCAAGTTATCTTTTTCATTCTGCATTCCTCCCTCGTATTTACCGGACTTGAGCCACCTGCGGCATCATAGCACTCTTGGCAAAGTCAGCATAAGCCTCCATACCATGTTCGCCGATGTCAAGTCCTTCTTCTTCTTCCTTGGCTGAAACACGAAGCCCCACAGTGGCTTTAATAACTCTGAACAGTGTAAATGATGTAGCCAACATCCAAGCGCCAACAGCCGCAAATCCAATTGCCTGCACAGCAAGCAGCGCAGTCCCGCCGCCGTAAAAAAGACCGCCCTCAGTGGCAAAGAAACCTACCATACCAGCCGAACCACAGTATAAATACCCCCAGAGCGCCGAGCGTGATATTATGTCCGGGGATTGCAGCTGGTTTTCCGTCGCTGTTATATTTACCGATACGGGGGCCCAGCACCGCGGCGCCAACCAGGGCAGCCCACCCTCCCACCGAATGAACCACGGTAGAACCGGCAAAACCTTGCAAGCACTATATTTGAAATAGCCTTTCGCAATATGAAATTATTTTTAATGGTTAGTATTAACACTCAAGTCATTTTTATGTTAAAATAACGTTAATTCTATACCAATATTTTTCGAAGCAGTTTTTTTACAGTTGGGCGAGATAATAAACCGTGGACGGAGGTTTCTATAATGAAAACGATTAAACGACTGGGGGTTCTCACAGGCGGCGGTGACGCACCGGGACTGAATGCAGTGATCAGGGCGGTGGCAAAGACTGCTTTTTACAGGTTTGAGCTTGAAGTTGTGGGCATTTTAAACGGCTTTGGCGGCATGATTAATAATGAGCATCTCCTTCTCGGCGACAGCCACGTCTCGGGCATCCTGCACCGGGGCGGGACCATACTGGGCACCACCAACAGGGACAACCCCTTCCGCTACCCTGTGGGCAAAGAAGACGGCCAGACAATCTGGCAGGACGTGTCTGAACAGGCAATGGACAACCTGGAGAAAATGGGTATCGATGTGCTGGTGGTTGTGGGAGGCGACGGCAGCCTTTTTATCGGCAATGAATTATACAAAAAAGGAGTCCCCGTGGTGGGGATACCAAAGACAATCGATAATGACCTGTCGGCCACAGATATTACTTTTGGTTTTGACACCGCTCTCAACACCGCCACAGACGCCATTGACAAGCTGCATACCACCGCGGAGTCTCACCACCGCATTATGATACTTGAGGTGATGGGCAGAAACGCAGGCTGGATCGCCCTCCAATCCGGCATGGCCGGGGGCGCCGATGTCATACTCATACCTGAGATAGCCTTCAGCTACGAGAGCATCATTGAAAAAATCAACTGGCGGCGGTCATTGGGCAAAAAATTTTCCATTATGGTGGTGGCGGAAGGCGCCCCTCTTCCCGGCGGAGAAACAATCTACCAAAAACAGATTGCAGATAACCCTCTCTTAAACAAGCTTGGCGGTGTGGCTGAGATAGTGGGCCGGGAGATAGAACACCGCTTCGGCCTGGAGACACGTGTGACCGTCCTTGGCCACCTGCAGCGCGGCGGGACGCCTACCCCCTTTGACCGCAACCTGGGCACCCGTTTCGGAGTCAAAGCTGTTGAACTCGCTGTCAGCGGCCAATACGGTCAAATGGCCTGCCTCTGCAGCGGAGCGATTCAATCTGTCTCCTTAGAAGCAGCAGTGGCAGAACAGAAGCGCGTCAAACCCGATGGCGAACTGGTAAGAGCAGCTAAGTCTGTGGGGACATCATTTGGCGATTAAAATCGCCTATTCTTAGCTGTATTATATAAGGCTATCTCTGCAAGTATATATAATACCAGAATACATAAGGAGGATTTTTCATGCGACGTGGAATAATAATTGGACTGGCAGGCCTGCTGATATTGATCTTTGCGCTTATCATGCTCAGAGGCGGACCAGGGGCTGAACCTGGCCCCAAGCTGGCAGACTTTTTCCCGCTGACACAGGGCAGCAGCTGGGATTACCTGGGAGAAGGTAACGAATTCGCCGCCCTCACCCGTGAGGTATTATTTACCCAAGGCAACAGGGCCCAGATTCGCGAGGATACAGGGGGTACAGTCAGCGCCTTAATCTTTGAGGTGACTGAAGACGTTGTCCGGCGTATCTACAATCAGCCGGAATTCTATGATAGAGTCAGTCTTCTCGACCAACCGGCCAATGATAATACAATTATTCTGCAAAGGCCCCTGGAGGTCGGCAACCGTTGGGGTTCGCCGGTGGAGAGGGAAATTGTCGCCACAAACGCAAGCGTTGAAACACCGGCAGGCCGGTTTGAAAATTGTATTAAAATTCAACTCACATTCGAGAACTCCATCCTTTTCGAGTACTACAGGCAAGGCGTGGGACTTGTGAAAAGAGAGTTCATAGCCGGTGACGACCGGATAACTTCTACACTTAAAACTTACCAAATTAAGTAGCGGTTGACAGAAAAAATCAGTCATATAAAAACTGAGTAAACGGGGATGTCGGAGAATCTCACCTGTCAACCTACGGCATGGTTGCAGGAATGCTGCTGATGGCAGTCAGTCTTTTGTTATTTATCTGATTTGCATTTTGTAGTAACCTTATAAAATTCTTTTTATCATAGCCATCCCCTGTTTAAAACCGGTTTAACTGGGATTTCCACCCTTACCTGGTGTGTCGTAAGGTAGGGGGATATACTGTACCGAAGCGCGGCTGCGCATTGGCTGCGGGAAAAGGTCCATCAGGTCGTAAAACTCCTTGGGCATAAGTCCGCAGGCCGGCAGCCCCATTGTTCCCAGCTCACTGCAGGTAATGGGGTAGTCATGGGTCCACTGTCCTTCTGTCAGCTGTGCCGCCATCTCACGCGCTCTTTCTTCTCCCATTCTTTCCAGCAAAATTTCATAAACACGGTTCTTTACCTGGTTTACCGCTTTTTCAGCCACGTCGCCAAGGATCAGAGTCTCATCGTCGAGTTCATTGGCATCTTTCCGTGAAATTGCCTTCAGGATGGATACTGCAGGATAGCGGCCTATCTGCGGGTCAACCGGCCCAAGCACTGCGTTGGCATCCATGATGATTTCATCAGCGGCCAAAGCGATTAGTGTGCCGCCCGACATGGCATAATGGGGTACAAATACAGTGACTTTGGCCGGGTGGTTTTTAATGGCATGGGCGATTTGCTCTGAAGCCAGCACAAGCCCCCCCGGGGTGTGAAGTAAAAGGTCGATTGGCATCTCGGGCGGGGTAAGGCGAACAGCCCGCAGTATCTGCTCCGAGTCCTCAATGTTTATAAAACGGGTCAGAGGTATCCCCAGGAATGACAGTGATTCCTGCCTGTGGATCATGGTAATGACACGGGATCCCCTCTTTTTCTCAAGTTCCCTGAGCACACGAAGCCTCATCGCTTCAAGCCTCGCTTGTTTAATTGCCGGGCTGAGTGCTGAAATAATAAAGAAAACCCAGATAATCTGAAAAAAGTTAAATTCCATCTTTGCTCCTCCGTTTCTTGTTCTCGTTATTTCAGGCAGAGTTTTGAAGTATTGCTGCAATCTTAGCCAACACTTCACCCGAGGAAGTGTGCATAACGTGCACAGCCCTGCCGTCAAGTGGTGTGGGCATTTTATTGATGATTACCAGTTTATCAGCCAGGCGCGGCATATCAGCAGCGGGGTAGACAGCGAGGCTGCTTCCCACAACCAGCATCAGGTCACACCCAAACGACAGGTCGTCAAGGGCGCTCAGGTAGTCGTCGGCCATCTGGTCGCCAAAAAGGACAATATCAGGGCGCAGCGGTTTTTCGCACGCCTCGCAAAGCGGCGGAATAATATCCCGGTCCAACTGCTCAAGCAGCACATTAAACTCAAAATGCGAACGGCACGACGTGCAGCGGCAGGTACGGATATGGCCATGGACCTCGTAAATTTTACGGGAGCCCGCTTTGTAATGGAGATTGTCAATATTCTGCGTGATAAGCCCCGACAGCAGGCCCATTTCCTCCATGGCTGCCAGTGCATAGTGCCCTGGGTTTGGCACTGCCTGCAAAAGTTGTTTGTAGCGTGTGAATCCATTGCGCCAAAAAAGCTCAGGGCTGTTCATAAGCACATCTGACGTGGCATATTTAGTCGGGTCAACCTTTTCCCACAACCCGCTGCCGGGAGTGCGAAAATCCGGGATTCCGCTTTCTGTGGAGATACCGGCGCCTGTAAATGCAAAACAGCGCTTGCTCTCCTTGATCAACCGGGCAATTTTTTCCTCCATAGAAACTCCCTCCTATTTCTATAGTATATAACTGTCGCCCGCAGCAGCAGCCTCCACGGCTTTGTATATCCCCTTAGCCTCAGCCAGTGCCGGAGCAAGACTCCCCGGCAGCAGGATACGGGCCAAAGCAGCCAAGAACTGTAAGCCGCATTATTTTCACCTCTGAATATTTTTATACCGGTAGGAAATTATAACGCTTTGCAACTTGCAAAGCTACAGCGGAGACCGGCACTGAAACGCGCGCGTTGAGGGAACCGAATTAGCGCGCCTTTCTAGTATCTATATTCTACCGCACCGCTCTGCTTTTTCTTCTTCAAATTAATAAAATTACCTGCATTGCATATTCTTTTTTTCTTTATCAAATACTAGGAAAGTAAAAATACGTTTTAAAAAGGAGGGAAACTATGCATCACCTGACGCAGCGTGAACTGTTGTACTTAGAGGACTTCCTCAAAAATGAGCAGCTTAACTACAAGTCAATGACATTTTTTGCTGAACAGTGTACAGACCAGTCCATCAAGCAGCTCTGCCAGGATGCAGCGCAGACTGCAAAGCAGAATTACCAGACCATGGTAAAGCACATCAATACCGGTACACTTCAATAATCTATCATAAGGAGGGAAATTATGCCCACACAAAAACTTACCGATCAGGATATTGCTCAATGTCTTTTAAAAGACCAAAAATTTATGTGCGATATGATTAACGGCTCAATCCTTGAAGCACAGAGCGAAAACCTGCGCCGCGATTGGACAACCTGCCTGCAAAACTCCTATCGAATTCAAAAGCAGGTATTTGACGCCATGAACCAAAAAGGTTGGTACCAGCCGGCAAAAGCAAATCAGCAGCAGCTGACCCAGGCACAATCTCAGTTTAATATGCAGCAAATGCAGCAGTAAAAGAAAGGGCGCTGCCCTTTCTTTTTTTTGAAGTTTTCTCTTCCTCAACTGCCAAAGATTAAGTGTAAATTTTTTATTGCTTAGTAAATACTAAAACAAGTGAAATCTAATTTTCTCAAGGGGGTGCAACCAGATGACCTTTTATCCGGAGCCCTGGAACCCTGAGAACCGTAATGATGATGTGGAGATTGCTGAAGATATGTCTGCCATGGAAGCTTTGGATCCACCGTTTGAACCAGCCGGAAACAGGCAAACATCTCTGTTTAGGCGTTACTGGGAAAGGCTGTTGCGCAACAACAGGTGATAGAATATGCCTGAAATCTGCATAGCCGTCCATAACGGAATGCTGTCTGCGGCACTTGCCGTCCGGGATCTCAATCATTATTACAGCCCTGTCGATACGAAGGCTATCCGGGAAAGGAAATACCAGGCCTGGGAGACAACATACCCGGCCTGGTATCTTTTCGGATCAGTTGCAAAAAACACTGCCGGCCTGGTAGAGCTTTACTCGCGTCAAGGGTTCGCTGTCTCATTATGCCCGCAAAGCGAGCTTGAACTGCAGCTAAATGCCGGACTGGCCCTGCTTGATGTGCAGTTTTGCACATTGGATGATTCACTTTGCCGGAAATTTACAGCTGCCAACACAAAAATCTCAGGCTATCTGCCTGCCATATTGGCAGGCAAAAACAAACAAACCAGCGAGTTTTACAGGCAAGGCCTATCTCTTTTCCTGCCGACACAAAAAAGCTATACATATAAGAGCGAACCTCTCCTGCCGGATTCGCAAAGCGAGGTCTGGATTGTAAAAGACGCAATTGGCTCCGACTGCCGGGGCACAGACGGGCTCCCTTATACAGTCTGGAAAAAAGACGCCCTGGCCGATGCACTGCCCGGCTTTCTTGCTGCTTTGCCTGCGGGCAGGGAGCTGGTTATCAGCGAATTTATTCATACAAGCGACCCTTATGCCGGATTGGCTGACCATGTTGTCCACAAAATGCATTTTTTTTCGTCCTGTGATGGAAGTGGCTTTGCTGTCAGGCCGTACGGAAGCAATTGCCAGAAAATAATCTGCGGCTGCAACCATTCCCTGCTCCAAGATAAAAGCTTCCTTCCTCTTAAAAAATACATCGGCCAGCGCCATTATACCACAGGCCATGTGGAGCAAACCGAATACTTCAACAGATTTCTGGCGGGACTTGAGTTTATGGCAGGGAGCAGGCTTATTTTTTCAGTTGATTTTATCATCCCCCCTGATGGCATCCCCCGTTATCTGGAAAGCAATAAACTGGCGGCCACTTTTGCCGAAAGTTTTGACTCCTCCCGGCCTCCGCTAATTGATGCCTACCCTTTTCTCCCTTTATAATACAAAGTTCGGGCTGTTTGTCGCAGCCCGGACTTATTTTATGAAGCTGTACCTTCTTCAGTCATTTTTAGCATTTTCTTTTGCTTTTCCGCGTCGCGCAGCTCAATGCGGCGAATCTTGCCACTGATGGTCTTTGGCAGGCTTTCCACAAACTCAATTTCGCGCGGATATTTATATGGTGCTGTAACTTTTTTTACAAAGTCCTGAATCTCTTTAACCAGTTCAGGTGAACCCTGATAGCCCGGTGCCAGGATTACAAACGCCTTTACAATTTCACCGCGCACTTCATCGGGGCTTGCCACCACTGCCGACTCGGCAACTGCGGGGTGCTCAATCAGCGCGCTTTCTACTTCAAAGGGTCCTATCCTGTAGCCGGAGGTGAGGATAACATCATCGGCGCGGCCCACAAACCAGATGTAATCATCTTCATCCTTAATGCCACGGTCCCCGGTCACATACCAGTCGCCACGGTAGGTGGCAGCAGTGCGCTCCGGCTCATTATAATATTCCTTGAAAAGGCCGACAGGCCGCACAGGCTTCACCCTTACTGCGATATCCCCTTCCTGTCCTGCCGGTGCTTCATTACCTTCATCATCAATGATGCCGATATAAAAAGTGGGGCTCATTTTACCCATGGACCCGGGACGCACTTCGTTGCAGGGGAAGTTGGCAACCAAAAGCACTGTCTCTGTCTGGCCGTAACCGTCATAGATGGTGTTGCCGGTGGCTTCTTTCCAGACATTGATAACCTCGGGGTTTAGTGGTTCGCCGGCGGCAACACAGTGCCGCAGGGCCTTAAATGTATATTTTGTAAGGTCTTCCTGCACAAACACCCTGTAGGCGGTTGGAGGCCCGCACAATGTTGTAATCGGGTATTTATCAATCATGCCGAGCACCTGTTTGCCGTCAAATTTGCCCGGAGAGTTATGGGCAAACACTGCTGCGCCACAGTTCCAGGGACCAAAGTAACTGCTCCAGGCGGCTTTGGCCCACCCGGTGTCTGACAGATTCCAGTGAATATCATCGGGAGTAAGGTCAAGCCAGAATTTGCCGGTGATTGTATGACCGATGCCGTATGTTGCATGGGTGTGCACAGTCATCTTTGGCATGCCGGTGGTGCCGGATGTGAAGTAAAGTATTGACTGCGTGTCGCAGGTTGTAGCGGCGGCCTCAAAATCGTCCGCGGCCTTTTCGACTTCTTCGTCAAAAGAAAGCCAGCCTTCACGGCTGCCGACCACTATTTTAGTAGTCAGTGTCGGGCATTTGTCTGCCACAGCGTCAACTTTGGCGGCATTGCCCTCATCGCAGATCATCGCCACAGCACCCGATGATTCAAACCGGTACTGGATATCTTTCGGTGTCAGCTGTCCTGTACCGGGAGAAACAATGACCCCCGAACGCAGGCAGGCCAGAATGGAAATCCACCAGGCAGGCAGGCGCCCCAAGATGACGATGACTTTGTCGCCTTCTTTGATATTGTTGGCGCTGAATACATTGGCAAGCTTTTTAGATAGCCTTGTCATCTCGGCAAAAGTAAACTTCTCCTCGTTGCCAAAATCATCCACTACCCACAATGCCAGTTTGCCCCGATCCTCACCCCACTTGTCAAATGTGTCCCTGGCCCAGTTGAAATCTGCCGGCACTTCGAACTTGAAGTCAGCATAGGTTTGTTCATAATTCTTCATGTTTCCCAAAAATTATCACTCCTTTTTTTCTAATGAGACAAAACAGCACAAAAAAACGCTGATCCCCCCGTCTGAACAAGTAAACTGATAACAGTATTTTATGAATGGTTTATATCTTTTTAATTCTGTTAATTTTCCCACAAATGATGCCAAAAAAAGCGCATAAAGTCATTCCTGCATGTAAAGTGTACATTGACATCAAAATATCTATTCGCCGCTTCCCGGAAAAATCCTTCCTGTCCTAAAATTTTCTATGCTGATAAAAACTTTTCAGATTGTAAACAATATAGTAACAAAATGAAGGGAAGTGTCGATAAATGCCAAGCAATATTCAATATCTGGTGGAAGAAACAATCAAAAAATGCCAGAGTTCGGCAGCCGATATGCGCACAGCCGCTCACACCACTGACAACAATGCAGCACGGAATTCTTTTGAACAGACAGCGCAGCAGCTGGAAGAATGTGTGCAAAAATGCCGCAGCGCCCTCAACCAACTTGTTAAATAAGACAGGTCGAAATAGGTGGAAAACAGTTGCATTTGCCCGAACCCTGTTTTATAATTTTCTTACCATACAGAGGGAGGGCTTTTTTTGCACATAACACCCGTGGTATTTCTTGGCGCCAACTATTATACAGGCCTAAGCGGTATTCGAACTCTTGGCCGCCGCGGCATTGGCGTGATTGCACTTGATTATGATTTTTCAACCGCTTACGGCTTGGTTTCACGCTATGTCCAGCGCCGCCTTCTCTGCCCCAATGTAAATACTCAGGAACATGAACTTGTAGACTTCCTAATTAAGTTGGCTTGTGACCTGGGCACAAAACCTGTGCTCATACCATCCCACGACGCCTACGCTCTCATGATCAGCAGGCACAGTGAAATACTGTCGCAGCATTATCTTTTTCACCACACTGCACAGGGCCTGCTGGAACAAATAGTTGACAAGAAAAGCCTTTACGTCTTAGCCTGTGAACACAACATGAGGATGCCTCTGACCCTCTTTCCCGCCGACAGTGAAGAGGACGAAGCAGCTGCCGCAGAAATGACCTATCCCTGCCTGGTTAAACCCTCAATTTCCCACCTTTTTGTCAAAGTGTTCAGACGTAAACTTTTTATTGCCAATAACCGAAAGGAGCTTCATGAGGCTCTACGCCTTTCCAGGGAAGCCAACCTTGATGTGATGGTACAGCAGTTGATTCCCGGCTTTGATGACAGGATGTTTGTCCTTGATGTCTTCATAGACCAAGCAGGGCAAGCCACCCATACCATGACTGCACAAAAGCTACGACAGTTTCCCGCCAATTTCGGTTCTTCCACTCTGACGCACCAATACCCCGTTCCGGAATTGCTGGAACCGGGGGTTTCTTTCCTGCAGCGCATCGGCTATCGCGGCTACTGCGAAATAGAATTTAAGCGTCACCAGGAAAGCGAAGAGTTCTATATGATAGAGATAAATGCCAGGCTCAGCACTCTCAACTCACTATTTGACGCCTGCGGCATAGAATATCCGTACATTATGTACCGCGACCTCACCGGTGACCCGCTGCCGCCTGTAAACCTTGACAAACATCTGAATTACGCTTTTTACCATTTTTATGAAGATATATTTTCAGTCCGCCAATACCTGAGGACAAAACAGCTGACATGGAAACAAGTTGTAAAACCGTTTTTTGCCCACAGAAAAGTCTATGCAGTATGGTCGCTTGATGACCCTCTGCCATCATTATTCTTCTTCAAACTTATTTTTGCTAAGGCCTGGCGAAAAATCACATCTCCTTTTAAACCCAAAGGCCCACAGAAAGCATAATTATCCCGGCGTGCAAGCGCCGGGATTTTTTTATCTTGTCTTGGTTTTGGCAGGATGTACCACCTGTGCTATAATAAAACATACACATTGCTCTTAAATATGCCTTGAAAGGAAGTTTTCTCTGCATACACTAATGCTGACAGACGACTGCACCATCCATTACGGCAGGCTGTGGGACGGCATCTCCGACACTCTGGCCGGGCCGGGAAAACTCTGTATATCAGGCGGCCATATCGGTGGGCCTCCCGCTCTCCTGCCACAGCAGGAAATTGACTTGTCACTCTTCACTCTGCTGCCGGCGCTTATCGACTGCCACCTTCACCTTGCCCTGCCTTCCGCTGAAACATCTCAATTACACAAGAGGGCTGCGGGCCTGCTCGCAAGCGGCGTGGCGGCGGTGCGTGACGCCGGCTCTCCGTTTTTTCCCCTGCCGTCCCTGCCTCCGCTTTGTGTCGCTGCCACCGGCACCGGTATTGGCCGTGCCGGCAATTATGGCGGGCAAATCGGCAAACTAACCGCCTCAAAAAAAGAAGCCGAAGGCCTGGTAGACAGCCTGGCTGCCTGTGGTGTCAGGCAGATAAAAGTGATTGCTTCCGGGATTTTCAGTTTCTCCAGCTACGGTGAGGTCGGGCCTCCATCTTTTTCAGAAGAAGAACTGAGCTCCATTGTCAGGAGGGCACAACATCACGGCCTGCCTGTCATGGCCCATGCCAGCGGAGACGAGGCCGTCCGCCGCTGCATAAAAGCAAAAGTCCACTCCATAGAACACGGTTATTTCATAACTGAAAATACCCTCCATCTCCTGGCGGAGAGCGGCATTTTCTGGGTACCCACACTCTGTCCTGTCTCGGCTTTCCTTGAGGACCATTCCCTGCTTTGCGGACAAGCATCCATTGCTGTTATACGCCGGTCACTCCACAGGCAGATGAAGCTGGTGTCCCTTGGCGCACAGCTTGGCGTAACTATTGGCGCCGGGACTGATGCCGGCGCGCCGGGAGTGACCCACGGCCCTTCACTGCACCGTGAACTGTCACTGCTGATTGAATGCGGCCTTTCCGTGCCGCAGGCCCTTCGCGCCGCCACTTCATCCGCCGCCCGCATCTGTGGCCTTGAGCGCGATATGGGAGCTGTGCTCCCCGGGAGAAAGCCCTACCTGCTTGCAGTGCGGGGCAACCCGCTTGAGAGCCTCAGCCTGCTGCCCGGCATTGAACATATCCTTCTTCCTTCATAGCGCTCTTTGCACTGGGCAAACTATCCGCAAAACCTAAAAGGACTGTTGGTATGGAAAATATCTGCCCCTACTGCAACGGCTTTGAGACCCTTTCAATCTGCTGCCCTGCCTGCGGCAGGGTGATGGAAGACATCGGCACCCTCCAGGACTCACTTGGCCCCTACTCGCCGCACGAGGAAAACAGCCTTGTCCATGCCCAGTATGGCTGTGTTCACCAGGTTTTCTGCCAAAACTGCCAGCAAGAATATTTTTATTCTGTCACTTCCCCATCAGGCAGTCCGCCTATGCCTGATCATGGTATAGAGGACGGGGATAACCAGCAGTGTTAGCAGTGTAGCACTTAACAACCCGCCTATTACCACTGTTGCCAAAGGAGCCTGCAGTTCGCTCCCCTCGCCCAGTTTTGCCGCCAGCGGCAGCAGCCCGAGAATTGTGGTAAGTGCAGTCATCAGCACGGGGCGCAGCCTGAGCCTCACAGCATCCACTGCTGCCTCCTTTGCGTCGCTTCCCGCTGCATACAGCTTTTCCATCAGGTCAACAAGCACGATGCCGTTATTAACCACCACACCGCCCAGTATAATTATTCCTATGTAGGCGGTAATACCAAGGGGAGTCCGTGTCAGAAGCAGGGCGCCCACCACGCCTATGACTGCCAGCGGCGCTGTGAAGATAATGACAAAAGGTGTGCGCAGCGATTCAAACTGGGCAGCCAGCACCATATATATCAGCACCAGTGAAAGCAGGAAAGCCTGCCGCAGTGAGGCAAAACCCTGCTCCATCAGGAGAGCGGCACCGGCACTCCTCACCTCGTAACCTTCCGGCAGCCCCATCTCATCCACGCGCTGCTGCAGCTCCGTCAGCAGTGTACCTATATCCCTGCCCTCAATCTGCCCGTTTATTTCAATGCTTTCACGCTGTTCCTCCCTGGTTATGGTAGCCGGACCGCTGCCTTCAGACACTTCAGCCACAGAACCAAGGGAAACCAGCAGCCCGGGAGCAGCTGTCTCAAGCGGTATTTTCTCCAGGTCGTCAATTGTCTGCCTGTCGTCCTCCTGTAAAATGACGCGAATGTTAAGAGCTTCTTTTTGGCCCCTTAAACGGCCAACTACCTGGCCGCGCAGTGCCCTGCTCACTTCCTGTCCCACGCCAAAAGGTGTCAGGCCGTATCTCAAAGCGTCATCTCCCTTCACACGGACGTGGAACTCCGGCAGAGTAACATCCAGGTTGGTTTGCACATTAGTCAGCCCCGGTATGTCTGATGCCACCTTAACTATATCGTTTGCCAGCTGCTTCAGCCTGGCAAAATCCGGTCCGTTGACTGTAAGCTGCAGCAGGTTGGCGCTGTTGCCGGGCGCAAAAAACAATGAAGAATAAAGGTTTAGCACAATTTCCTCGTCATCCTCTTTGCTGCCCAAAAGCAGCTCCCTTGTTCTGCCCATCACATCAAGAGTGCTCCGCTCTCCAGGCCGCAGTGTCACAATCAGCTGCGCGCTGTTTGACGCGCCGCCGCTGAGAGCTGTCCTTACACCGCTGAAAGTGCCTCCTGTGCCTACCTGTGCCGTCACCCTTTCTACTTCCGGCACAGAGCGCAGTTCATTTTCTATCCTTTCCGCCCGTTTTGAGGTCTCAAGCAGCCTTGTCCCCGCCGGCAGCCGCAAATCCACAGTAAAGATGCCCTCATCCACTGCCGGCAGAAATTCAGTGCCGATACGGGGCACAGCAGCAATGGAAAGACCGAATAAAAGCAGTGCTGTTGCCAGTACCAAAGCCCTGTGGGCAAGCCCCCACAGCAGCAGCCTGCGGCCATATGAAAATATTACCCCCATACTTTTTCGCCGCCTCACTACACTCCCCTCTTTCAGCCAGCGCGAGGCAAGAAGCGGTATCACTGTCAGTGAAATCAGCAGTGAGGCCAGCAGAGCATATGTCACAGTCACAGCCAGCTCCCTGAACAGTGTCCCCGTCAGCCCTCCGACAAAGACTACCGGCAGAAATACCACCAGCGTTGTAAGAGTTGCCGCCGAGATGGCGCCGGCCACCTCGCTGCACCCCACAGCCGCCGCCTCCTCCCGTTTTTTTCCCAGCTGCAGGTGCCGGTAAATATTTTCTATCACCACGATTGAATTGTCAACAAGCATGCCCACACCAAGCGCCAACCCGCCCAGTGTCATAATATTGAGGGTCATTCCGCTTAAATACATGAGCGCAAAAGTGGCAAGGATGGAGAACGGGACTGCAACTGCCACGATAGCAGTGCTGATGATGCTGCCAAGGAACGCCATCAGCACAAGCAAAGCAAAAAAACCGCCAATGAGAAGGCTGACGGCAGTGGAGCGCAGGGAGTACTCAATAAAGCGGCCCTGGTCAAGCATAACCTCTATCTGCAGGTCGGGCAAATCTGCGGCAGCCTGCGCCAGCGCCTTGCGCGCATTCCCGGCCACTGATACTGTGTTGCTGCTCCCCTCTTTTTGAATATGAAGCCCCACAGCGGCACAGGTATTGAGGCGCGTGATTGAGTCCGTGGCCACAACAGCTTCCATTACCCTGCCAAGGTCATTTACCCTCACCTGCAGCGGCCCTGCAAACGCCACTACCAGCGCTGCGATGTCATCACTGTTTTGGGGACTTGATACCAGCCTTACATTTATCTCCCTCTCGTCGTGGCTGACACTGCCTGCAGGCAGGTTTGATGCGGACTGGGCGATTATCCCCGCCACCCTGCCAAGGCCCACACCGTGGCTGTAAAGATTGTCTCTCTCCAACTCCACTCTTATTTCCCTGGCAACTCCGCCGTTAATGCCCACAGACGCCACGCCCGGTACCGCCTCCAGCCTTGGCTTTATCCTTTTTTCCACCACTGAGGTGAGGCTGTCCAACTCCATATCCTCGCCGGCGGCCACAAAGACCTGCATCAGGGGCAAAAGAGACGGGTCAAATTTGATTATACGCGGCTTTCCGGCGTCATCTGAAAGCGGCAGCAGGTCGAGTTTTTCCACCAGTTCAGTCCTTGCCTCCGACATTTTTGTGTCCCAGTTAAACTGCAGTATGACAAAGGAAATACCCTCACGTGTAATGGAACGCAGCTCTTTAATGCCTGCCGTAGTCGCAGCCACTGCTTCCACGGGCTCTGTGACCAGTGTCAGCACCTCCTGTGCTGATGCGCCGGGCAGCTCGGTGATTATTGCCAAAACAGGCGGGTTTATAGCCGGCAGCATATCAAGCTGCAGGTTCCACAATGCAACACCGCCAATCAGCATTATCACCAGCATGGACATCAATGCTGCCACCGGCCTGCGGATTGCCCAGAGTGTTAGCGGCATGCGTTTCTCCTTTCAAAAGCCTTAAATATATTTGTTCATGTCAACACTACTTACTGTTGACTGTTTTCCTGATTGGTATTCTCAAAAAGGGGTGATGGAATGAATTGGCGGTTAATCAAAGAAAGCGAGTCGGCGCGCTATGACAGTTTTTTAGCCGGCCTGGACTCAGGCGACATCATGCAGTCCTGGTCCTGGGGCGAAGTAAAAAACGACTGGCGAGCCCACCGCGGTGTGGTGGAAGACAAAGACGGCCAGATACTTGCCGCTGCCTCGCTGCTTGTACGCAACCTCCCCCTGCCCGGACGCACAGTGGCTTACGTGCCGCGCGGCCCTGCCCTTGTCGACTACAGCGACAGCAACCTCCTGGCCTTCACCCTTAACTCCCTTGCCGGACTCGCCCGCAAGGAGAAAGCCATCCTGCTAAAAATTGACCCTGCAGTGCCTGAGCACTCCCCCGCAGTGCTTGAAACTCTGAGCAACATGGGCTTTACCCGCACCCGGCAGACTGGTGAATTTGGCGGCCTGCAGCCGCGCCATACTTTCCGCCTTTCTTTAGACAATTCAATTGAAGATATCTTTTCCCGCTTTGCCAAAAAAGTACGCTATAAAATAAAATATGCCCCACAGAGGGGGCTTGTCTTTAAAAGCAACGACGAGACAAGTATTGAAGATTTTTTTCGCGTCCTGGCCAAGACCGGAAACCGCAGTGATTTTATCGTGCGCTCACCGCAGTATTTCCGCCGCCTCTACCCGATTTTAAAAAAAGAAGGCCGCATCCTCCTGCTTACCGGATACATAGCAGAAGAACCGGTCGTCTCATCGCTCACTCTCATCTTTGCCAAAACCGCCTGGGCTGCCTACGGCGGCCAGGACGACACCCACCGCAATCTTTATACTTATCACGCCATGAATTGGGAACGCATTGCCTGGGCCAAAAGCCGCGGCGCCAAGTGGTTTGATTTTTACGGTGTGCCGGGTATTGTGGGTGAATCCCATCCGCTCCATGGCCTTTACCATTTCAAGCAAAGCTTTGGCGGCGATTATGTCTCCTATATAGGAGAGTGGGACCTACCCCTCTCCAAGCCGCTTTACCTCCTGTGGGAGCTTGGTGTGCCGGCCTACCGCAGCACTGTGAGCCGCGCCCTTAAACTATTCAGGAGATAAAAAATGTCTCCACCGCCCTGCGGTCCGAATAAGGCACCTGCTCGCTCCCCATCAGCTGGTAGTTTTCATGGCCTTTGCCCGCCAAAAGCACAATATCTCCCTTGCCGGCGGCATTTAAAGCATAGCGCACTGCTTCTTCCCTGTCGGGAAGCACCACAGGCCGGCCTGACATTCCAACCAGGATGTCCCTGATAATCGCTATCGGGTCTTCCGAGGCCGGATTATCTGAAGTCACCACCACCAGGTCACTGTATTTTTCAGCGATGCTCCCCATAATGGGGCGCTTGGCCTTATCCCTGTCTCCCGGACAGCCAAACACTGTTATCAGGCGCCTGTGAGGCGCCTCTTTCAGTGTCGCCAGCACTTTCTCCAACCCGTCGGGAGTATGGGCAAAATCTATAAAAATATTGTATTCCTGTTCAAAGTTTACCGCCTCCAGCCGCCCGGGCACAGTGCGCATCTCGTCAATCCCCCGCGCGATAACCTCCGGCTCAATATTTTCAGCCAAAGCCACCGCCGCAGCCGCCAGAGCATTCTGGGCATTAAAATCGCCGGGCAGGTGGACTCGCAGCAGAAACTGCTCTCCTCCCGCGCGTACTTCCAGGTCGGTCCTGTTCACCCCGCGCGCAAGCATGCGCCCCCTGATGTCCACCCCTTCTCCCATACCAAAAGAAACAACAGGCGCATCCACCATCTCAATCAGCCTTCGCCCGTATAAATCGTCGCCGTTAATAACAGCCCTCCCCCCTGCTGGCAGCAGGTTAAAAAGGTGGGCCTTAGCCAGAAAATACTCTTCCATGGTACGGTGAAAGTCCAGGTGGTCATGGCTGAGGTTTAGAAATACCGCAGTTTTAAATAAGACATGCTCCACGCGCTGCCAGGAGAGTGAATGGGAAGATACCTCCATGGCCGTGTGCTTTATCTGCTTCCTAACCAGCTCATAAAAAGTGCGGTGCAGATCAAATGCCTCCGGTGTTGTCATCCCCGCAGCCCTGTACCTGTCGCCTGTTTTAATGCCCACAGTGCCGATGACGGCACAATTATTGCCCGCCGCGCGGTAGATGGCCTGCAGGAAATGAGTGGTCGTAGTCTTGCCGTTTGTGCCTGTCACACCCACCACATGCAGCTTCCTGCTCGGGTGCGCAAAATAACGGTCAGAAAGATACGACAAGGCGTGCCTGGTGTCATCAACCACCAGTACAGGCACACCAAGCTCAAGTTCACGCCTGGCTACCACAGCCGCAGCGCCTCTTGCCACCGCCTGCGGCGCAAAAATATGACCGTCCACACGCAGGCCTTCCAGGCAGACATAAATATCACCTGGCCGCACTTGGCGCGAGTCATGCCTGATGCCTCTGATTTCTGCGTCAAGCCCGCCGCGCGGCCCCCGGTAGTCATAAGTTTTAATAATTGTCTTTAACTTCATTTAATCGCCTCTTTCGGGCTTGTCCACTCCCACACAACAGCAGATAGAAATCAGACACCGGTTTTCACCGGTGTCCTGTTGTCACATAGCACCTTTGCTCCTGTGTTTTTCCCTCAGGTAATCCTCGTAGATATACATTACCTCTTTGTCAAACAAAGGACGCTTCATATCCACGGCAGCAGAACGCACCATGGGCAAAAGCTCAGCGGACTCCTGCTCCGACAGCGTGATGCCGTACTCCAAAAACTTAACCTCAATGGACTTGCTTCCGGAGTGTTTGCCGATGATAATCTGCCTCTGCATACCCAACACTTCAGGGAAGATAACTTCGTAGGTGGAGGGGTTCTTCATGACGCCGTCGGCGTGGATCCCCGACTCGTGCGCAAACATGTGGGTGCCTACGATCGGTTTGCACACCGGCAGCGCACGCCCCGAGGCCAGCGCCACAAATTCCGAGATTTCCCGCAGACTCAAAGCCTTGCAGTTTACATCAATGTTAAAGAGATACTTAAGAGCCATGGCCACCTCGGCCAGAGGCGCGTTGCCCGCCCGCTCGCCAAGGCCGTTGACAGTGACGCCAACCATGGTAGCCCCGCCTTTAACACCGGCCAAAGCATTGGCAGTGGCCATGCCAAAGTCGTTGTGAGTGTGCATCTCAATATCCATGCCCGTGGCCTCAATCAGCCTCTTTACAGTTTCCACGGTCCCAAAGGGCTCAAGCGTTCCCACAGTGTCGCAGAAACGCAGACGGTCCGCGCCATACTCTTTCCCCTTCAGTGCAAACTCCACAAGGAAATCAAATTGAGAGCGCGAAGCATCCTCGGCGTTTACAGACACATACTTGTTGTGCTTTTTGGCAAAGTCGACCGCCCTTGCCATATTGTCCAGCACCCACTGGCGGGAAGTCTGCAACTTGTGTGTAATATGAATGTCGGAAGTGGAAATCGAGATGGCAACAGAATCGGTCCCGCAGTCTATTGACTCTTTGATGTCTTCAAGATTGGCCCTGTTCCAGGCCATGATGCTTGCTTCCAAGTCAAGTGCCACAATTTTTTTAATTGAATCTTTCTCATCGCCGCCCATGATAGGGATGCCCACTTCCAACTGATGCACACCAAGCGCATCAAGCATCTGTGCGATTCTGACCTTCTCTTTATTGGAGAAAACCACCCCGGCAGTCTGCTCTCCGTCCCGCAAAGTGGTATCCACCAGCATAATCTGACGATTGGCCAAACCCTCGGTAAAACGATTCATCATAAGCCCTCCTCGCTGTCTATTAACTATAGGGTAAAAAAACTCCCCCGCAGGAAGAGTTAAATTCTATTGCTTCTCTCATGCTACATACAAACAAAACTTATATTAATTTTATCCAAAATACCCGAATATGTCAACTTACCTAACGGATTTGTCCATCACCATTGATGACAAATTTGGTGGATGTGAGCGCCACCAATCCCATGGGCCCCCTGACGTGAAGCTTCTGGGTCGAGATGCCCATCTCAGCGCCAAGGCCAAATTCAAACCCGTCTGTAAACCTGGTAGAAGCATTGACATAAACAGCCGCAGCATCCACCCTGGCCTGAAACTCCCGCGCATTCCCGTAAAGCGAAGTCACAATGGCCTCCGAATGGCCGGAGCCGTACTTGCCGATATGCGCAACAGCCTCCTCCAGCGAATCAACCACCTTAACCGCCAGAATCAGATCCAGGTACTCCTCGTACCAGTCATCCTCCTCCGCCGCCTTTACCCTGGAATCAAGAGCCTGCACCCTCGCGCAGCCCCGCACCTCCACCCCGGCGGCAATAAAACTCTCCAGCATGCCGGGCAGGAATTTGTCGGCCACAGCGCTGTGAACCAACAGTGTCTCCATGGCATTGCAGACACCGGGCCTGTGTGTCTTGGCATTGAAAGCAATCTCCCCGGCCATTTTTAAATCAGCGCTTTCATCCACAAAGGTATGGCAGTTGCCCACACCCGTTTCTATCACAGGCACACTGGCGTTCTCCACCACAGACTGGATCAGCGACGCCCCTCCCCGCGGAATCAGCACATCAAGATACTTATTCAGCCGCATCATCTCAACCACGGCCGCCCTCTCAGTATCCTCGATCAAAGTCACAGCCGACCCAGGCAGCCCCACACTCTCCACCGCCTGCCTTAACACAGCAACCAGCGCCTTATTGGAATTAATAGCCTCCGAACTGCCGCGCAGCACCACCGCATTGCCCGCCTTCAGCGCCAACCCCGCCGCATCAACTGTCACATTGGGCCTGGCCTCGTAAATAATACCGACCACACCCATGGGCACCCTCACCTGCCCCACCTGCAGGCCATTTGGCCTTACCCACATCCCTGTCACTTCACCGACAGGGTCAGGCAAAGCAGCCAACTGCCGCAATCCCTCCATCATATCTTCAATTCTGGCCTCAGTCAGCTTCAGCCTGTCATAGTAAGCTCTTGAGTACCCTTCTTTTTTCTGCAGAATTTCCAGATCAATTTCATTGGCAGCCAAAATCTCTGCTTTTTTGTCTCCCAGCAAACCCGCCATCGCCAGCAAAGCCTCATTTTTCAAAGATGCAGACGCCCAGGCCATCCGCTTTGAAGCTTCTTTGGCCTCAGCCGCCCTCTCTGCAACTGTACTCACATGCATCCCCCTTTCACGAAGACACCACCATATTATTCCTGTGAATCGCCTCGCTGCACGGCCTCTGCAGCTTCTCAGCAGCCTTTTCAGTCCTCATGCCCCTGATCATTTTAAGCTCAGGCGCACTATAATTGACAAGCCCTCTGGCAAATTCAGCACCATCCCGGTCAAAAATCGCCACCATGTCCCCCTGCTCAAATTCCCCGCTCACTTCCACAATCCCGCTTGGCAGCAAGCTCTTGCCATCTTTCAACAACGCCTTCCTCGCGCCCGCATCAACCACAATTCTGCCCTGCGCCGACTGAGCATAAGCGATCCACCGCTTCCTCCCGTCCAGACAATCCTCCCTGGCACAGAAAAGCGTCCCCACTTCCTCACCATCGAGCACCCTCTGCAGGATATCCTTCTCTCTCCCGCTCGCAATCACCATGGGCACCCCGGAGTTCATGGCAATATCAGCCGCCAGAATCTTTGTTACCATCCCACCGGTGCCAAGCGTATCCTTGGCAGCACCGGCCCACTGCCTTACCTCCGGCGTTATCTGCTCCACCATACCCACCAAACAAGACCCTGCCTCCTTGGGGTTTCCCGAATAAAGGCCGTCAATATCGCTCAGTATCACCAGCAAACCGGCATCCATTAAACTCGCCACCAACGCCGACAAAGTATCATTATCACCAAACTCGATACCCTCCACAGAGACAGTATCGTTTTCATTAACAACAGGCACAACGCCAAAGTCCATCAGCGTCTGCAAAGCATTCCTCGAGTTCAGGTACCTCTTCCTGTCATTAAAATCATCCCTGGTCAAAAGTACCTGCGCCACCACCAAGCCGTACTCGCCAAAAAGCTTCTCATACATCTGTATCAAAAGCCCCTGCCCCACAGCAGCCACAGCCTGCTTCTCCGGCGTCGACCCCGGCCTCTTCTCCAGGCCCAGCCTCCCCATACCGGCCCCCACAGCGCCCGAAGAAACAAAAATCACATTCTTGCCCTGGTTCTTCAAATCAGCCAGTTCCCTGACCACTTTTTCCATCATTCTAAAATTCAGCTTACCAGTCCCATGTGTGAGTATCCTCGTACCAACCTTCACAACCACAGTCCTGGCATCCCTCAATCCTTCCCTCGGCTTCAACTTCCCAGCTCCTTCGACCTTTCAGTTGCAGCCCGTACCGCCCTCATCACAGACGCCCGCACACCTCCGGCCTCCAGCTCAAACAAACCAGCCGCAGCAGTACCTCCCGGCGAAGCCACCTTCTCCCGGAGCAGCGCAGGATGCTCTCCCAATTCTTTCACCAATTTGGCAGCGCCAAGCACTGTCTGTACCGCCAGTTCAGTAGCCATACCCCTTTGCATGCCGCACAACAAACCTCCGTCAGACAAAGCTTCTATTAATAAATATACATAGGCCGGCCCGCTCCCGCTCAATCCGGTAACCGCATCAAGCAAATTCTCAGGCACCACCCGTACTATACCCAATCCCTTAAGCCACTCAACAACCATATTCAAATCTTCCTCAGAAACCCTGCCACAGCTCAGAGCCATGGCGCCCTCTCCCACCAAACACGGCGTATTGGGCATCACCCGAATCACCCCGGGCCGTCCTCCCAATCCGCTCTCTATTCTCACAATAGGAACTCCCGCCGCAATGGAGACAACCACATGCTCCTCCCCAATAACAGGCTCAAGCTCCTTCAGTACAACACCCATATCCTGCGGCTTCACAGCCAAAAAAATAATCCTGCAGGCTTCAGCAATCTCCCGGCCACCGGCAGCCTTTACACCATAACGCCCAGCCACCTCCTGCAGCCTCTCTTCGACCGCATCGCTTATCATGATCTGACTAGGTCGCACGCCTCCCCCAAGAAGCCCCTTCAACAAAGCCCCTCCCATAGCGCCAACCCCTATAAACCCAATACGGTCCTGCATTGCCACACCTCCAAGAATATTTCCAATCCCTAAAAATATATATAGTTATTGTATTATAGCCACTTTTTTTTTGCAAGGAAATCTTAACCTTTAAGGTAATTGAGGAAATCGGCAACCTTAACTATCATTCCTGAAAGGCAAACCCTCCGAAAGGCGGGGACGCAAAACCAACGGGCCTAAAGCTGTACAGGCAAAGGCCAGGTTGCCGGGATTTTTTCCCCCAGCAACTCCGGCTGTTATCTTTTCTTAATAATTTTTACTAAAGTGTCTAAAATTTCCCACTTCGGGTATAACTCTATTACATAAAACATCTACATATATCTCCAGCTCAGTAAGCCCGTTATATCTTCAATTTCTCACCATTCCTGATAAAGGCAAACCCGCCGAAAGGCAGGGACGCAAAACCAACGGGCCTAAAGCACACAAGCAAAGGCGGCCGGGTTGCCGGGATTTTTTGTCCCAGCAATCGCGGCCGTTTTTATCATTTTAAGTCTGTCGTAAACCCGAAACCATTATTTTTGAAAGGAGCGTGTTCTGGGTGGGGATCCTTCCACCATTACAAGCCGAAAGCAATGACGTATAGTCATACGGGTTCCTGGCTATACAAAACAAATGGGGTATCGGCCACTTAGTATAAATGATGTATTACAAAATTAAAATCTAAGGAGGAATTTGTTCATGAGAAAATTAATTTCAGTTATTCTTATCATCACCCTTGTTCTGAGCCTTGCAACAGTTGCAAGCGCTAAGGGCAACACTAAAGCACCTGAATATAAGTCCGTCGATTTTTTTGAAATGACTGCTTCTGCATACGAAGTTATAAGCGGAGGAACAGTCGACATTACTGTCACTTTTACTAAGCATGGCGCTTTCTTATCCTCTTTTGTAATCGATGAACAAGCAGTAGTGGATCCAGTGTGGGAAGTTACTGATGAAGGCTTGATTACATACACCTGGACCTGGACTGCACCAACTGTTACTGTAGATACCCCTGATACTGTAGACTTCAAATTCGTTATGCAAGCCGGTAGCAGTCATATCTTCTTTGAAGCTGAAGGGTCAGTTGATATTACTGTTCTCGCTCCTGTTACTGCTACCCCCGAAATCACACATTATGAAGTAAGAGATTGGGAGATAAGCAACTATTACTATCCTGCACGCGATGAAACTAAACCTTTCAATGCGTATGATGGTTATGGTGAACTTTGGGCTGTCTATGATTCTGGACCAGGACCAAATTCCCCTGAGGACGATAATTATTATTTCCGTGCAAACAAAAATGGTGAACTCACACATGGTACTGATACGTACAATGAATATGATGTCGTTCTAATTCAGCCAGAGTAAAAATATTTTATAAAATTAATCTGTAAAGGGAGTGTTGCAAAACTACCCTAAAAAGTAGTTAGCAACGCTCCCTTTTTGCGTATGTATCTTTGTTTTTCGATGGTTTTCACGTTGGTATTGTTGAAAAATAAAGCCCCTAGATTTTTAGGCATACTTAAATAAGCCTTTAATCTGCCGTTGTACAGTGAGTAGTAACAAAAAAGGGCGATAAACGCCCGGGGGAATGACAAGGGGACGGGGTTGGTGACAACATTACAGATATGCGAGGAAGTCAACAGCTTTTAGTAAAAGCAGATTTCTGGCTTAAATAGGGGCTGCTCAACACCCCAAAATTTACATTAACAACGCTAAATGGCCAACTTTAACTCGGAAAAATGCGCTCTCCAAAAATGGGCAAAAAGAATCCGGAGTCTGCGTTCCAGATTCATGACTAAGAATTGCATGGCGATTTCGGTCTCACTGGTTTCCCGGAGACGTGCCATGATTCTGCCCAGGCCGTAGTGGCGCTTTCCTTTACCAAATACCGCCTCAATCCGATTTCTGACTCTGGCATCCTGTCTTTCTGCAAGCCTCTGTGCTTTTAGTAAATCAGGGTCTTTGGCCGGACGCCCCAGAGGTGGACCGGAAAGCCGCATGCCTAATGATTTGCAAAAACTGATGTTTTTCCCGATTTCGATAGATTTTGTCTGCAATTACTGCTTTTGGATAAAATCCGAACCTTCGATAGTAGTTGTTAGGTGACTGGGGGTTGACAAGGGGACGGGGTTGCTGACAACATTCCCGATATCGGGATGTACCAACAGCATTTGAGAAAAAGCAGTATTCCTAGCATGAACAAAAATCATTACATTGAGCGTCAAAATAGCCCCTTGGAGTTCATTTTGATATGCTCCCCTTGTGGTAGACAGTTGAAATAACAAAACTGTTTATTACAAGGAGGAGCATATCATTTCTTCAGGGGGCTTTCTCCTTGCCTGCGCACCAGCAGCTAAAAGCGAACCACATTTCTCCCGTCTATTCACAGCAGAGATGCAGGCGAGCCTGTCCGTCTCGCTGGCTTCGGCACCTTCGACGTCCGTCACATCGCAGCTACCGATGTTTTAATTGACAAGTAGCTATTCGATGCTCTTGCTTTTTGTTACTACTAAATAGAGGAACAGGGTTTTATTAATTTAAGTAGAATTGAACCAGTAGAGAATCATGAAAAGGAGCTACTAATAGCGTTTACAAACATCGTCTCAGACAGCCTTGCCAGCGGTGAGCCTGGGTGCGGCACTTTCGATGTCAGACACGAAGCAGCAAGAGAGACAAGAAATCCTAAGGCAGGTGAACCTGCCAAGTTCCTGCCACACACTACCTACCTTCCGGGAGATGAGTGTCAGTTGGCCGGGAGGTGTGATGCCTGCCTTCGCTATGCAATAAGTTTCCGGGTAAAATAGCCAAGCCAGCATTGCACTCCGGCGCTTTGTGTTGTGTCAAGCGAAATGGTCAAGGGTGGATGGGCTGTGGTTCGTTTTTAGTTGCAGGTGAGCAGGCAAAAAGAAGACCCCGGATGCCTCCGGGGGTCAGGGTGCACTTCTATAGGAATAAGGTTACTACGGGCAAAGAGTTTGCTACTTCTTATTGCCTCCACCGGTTCCGGCTGGCGGGGTGTGAATCATGATGCTGCCACCGCCGAGTGCAGTAGCCGGGTCCGCAGAATCTGAAGCGCCAATCTGGTTGTCGTAGACGATCGAACCTTCCGCATCCCAGATCTTGATGCGGAACCTGTCTACCTCACCGCCTCCGTCCACGCTCCCATCAATGGCAGTGAGCATAAAACCGTAGCCGTCCGCACCGTTGAGCCTGCCAACTCCCTTATACTGAGCCCTGGCACCGGCAATGACCAGCCACTCATAGCTGGTGCTGTTGAAGTTGAGGCCGCCAGCTTGGAACACAAATTGAGTATTGCCAGTGGGCACAATGACGTTCCGGACGTACCTGGACACGAAGCCGAAGTTTGCCCTGCCGGCTAGGCCGGGATCAGCAGTATAAGCACCTGTTGGTGAATCAATCCAGCCGACGCCGGTGACGAAGCCGGCATCGCGGTCATATACGGCTAACAATGTTGACACAGGCTCGAGCTCACTGGTATTGCCGGCAACGTCCCTAGCGTAAACCTGGATATCATAGACCCCGACGGAAAGTGACGGGATAGTTGCGGAATAATTATCTGTTCCGATACGCGCCATACGGCTCCAAGACACTCCATCAATGGAGTACCAGACTGAGGCTGCGCCTGAAGTTAAATCAGTAGCGGAAGCACTAATGGTTATTTCTTCGTCAACCGCAGCGGGATTAGGTGATGCTGTTACATTGGTTACCTCGGGTACTGTTTTATCAATTTTTATTCCCAGAATATTTTTAGGATAATCAGTATTGCCGGCAAAATCTATTGCCCAGTATACAAGTGAATTTAGCCCTTCAGTAGTGATAGTCAGGGAAACTGAAGGGGCTTCTGTAACTACAGCGACTTCGTTATTCAGTATGTAATGAATCTCTTTTACACCGGAGCCTCCATCATTATCGGTTGCTGTTATTTCTATATCAACATCAGTTATATGCCAGTTGTTGGAGCCCAGTATGCCGCTTGTGATTGAGTGGGAAGAAATTGGGGGAGTGGTGTCAAAAGTATCAATAACAGTAATATAAATGCTGGGCGCACAAAAAACCACTTGCTTCTCTGACGACAGTGCAATAATTTCTGTACAAGACAAAGGGATAGGAATACCGGAAAGGCAGTTTGATAGCAACCCCGTCCCCGTGTCATCCCAGCTACGTGTTGGGAGGAAAATTAGGCCGCTCCCTAAGGATGTAATGGAAAGGGCAGGCACGCAGATGTTACAACGGTTAAACGTTGAGATAATATATTATCATTTTTTAATCTTTTCAGAAGTCTTTAACAGTCGGTATCCATTGACTTTACTGGTATTTTCTGTTAGCGTTAGTATTAGATAATGTTAAATGTGTTTACACATTTTATAGCAGCTTAAAGAATATCACAGGATATTTTAAATTTAGATGAGGGAGTGAAAGAAGCATATAATCAATCCTGTGTTTAATTCCCTCTTTAGAAACGGCAAAGGTGCACTTAAGGCAAACGGAAGCGGAATGTATATTGCCAACTTCAAGACAAAAGGTTTGGGTTTGGGCACTTACACCGCTATGGTTTATAATTCAGACGCGTTAGTTGATCAAATATCGTTTGTAGTTTTAACAAAAGGTAAAAGCCAGGGCATCGGTATTCTCAAGAAATAAGATGTGTTGCGCTAAGGTGTAAAATATTACAATAATACAGAGCTTTACCAGCCCACCGCTTGGTGGGCTTTTTTATCGGAACCCGGTATAAACAGGGCTTTTGTATCTCTGCAGCAGACCTTAAATAATTTGACAACTCCCCTCTCTTATCCTATAATATATATTGCACGCAGGGGTGTAGCTCAATTGGTAGAGTAGCGGTCTCCAAAACCGTTGGTTGCGTGTTCGAGTCGCGTCACCCCTGCCATAAATAGATTAATAACCACGGTCTTCCGTGGTTTTTTCTTTACCCTTGGTACGCTTGTATAGGTTTTAGCACTTGAAAAGCATAATAATGCCCGCTCATAGCGCTATGGGCAGGCATTATTATGTAAACCTTCTACGGGATAAAATGATTATAGAAATGATAGTCTATCCGTTTCTACTGGGTGGAGTCGGTTCTACATTCGTTTTTTGCTAAATGACGCTTCAATAAGGTCAGCTGCTTCGCGGTCACTTCTGAGATTTTGCAGTAACTACAAGTTCTTTTATCTCAACAGGTTTTACGTGGTAGTAGTGTTCATTAGTTTTTTTTAACCAGCTTTCGCCTAAAATGCTGAAATCCCAGTTGTTTTAAGTGATAACGTACTGTTCGGGTGCTTATCTTGCTTTCAGGGAAACACTCGTTTAAGGCCGTAGAAATATCTTCGCTGGAGAAGGTTGTATTCTCCCGGACTTTATTGCAAATTTGGAAGAGTATCTCGGCCTTTACTTCCGGAGTAACCTTGTAATCACTCTTTTGCCCCTGACGCTGGTCAATTAAACCGTAGCTTCCTTGGAATCTGTACTTTTCACGTAAACGCCCAAAGGCCTGAGGTGTATAATCTAGAATTTTGGCACCTTCAAGATTTGAGAGAGATCCTGTTTCAACCAGAGTAACACTTATGATTTTCCTGGCCAAGATATCATCTTTTGGAACAGCAATTACTGCTTCAGAGAGGTTAATCTCTTTATGTGTTTCAGTATCCGCAATGGCAACACTGGGCTTATTTTCACTAACAATTTTGGTTTTACGGTGGTCACAAAAACCTTCCAAGCCATTAATTAAAACGCGGTCCACCAGTGTTTTTACGCCGGCAACCTGATAACCAAAAAGTTTAGCAATGAGCTCCCGATTAAAGCCTAAAGTATAGAGCACAAAAATAATTAAGCGTTTCAGAACGTCTTTGCCAAGAGTTTGAGCAGCTTTCTCAAGTCTATTTTCGCCATGAGAAAGAGATTGCTCGACAGGTAACTGTGGGCAATGCATTTATTTCAATGCCTCCCCCTAATGACAGCCATTATCCTACAGTAAATGCTTAAGATATGGCTTATTTACCCACAGTATACAATATCTATGGTTGTTTTACAAGAACTATTTATCTTGCCACATATACGGAAAGAACTTATGTGTCATGGTACTAGTGGCGCAATCATTTCAGCGAGATTCCAGATCCACAGGGCTCCGTCCCCCATGAAGACCTGCCGCTGGGCAAGGAAAAAACCCGTTCTCGTCAATTCCCGCTCAACGCGCCTGGCAAAGGCAGGAATATCTTCCTCACTGCCGGTATTGCGCCAGGCACAGCTTTCTATGCCGGCCGAGTACGTGACCGAGCCCTTGTCCCGTACTGGGTTGCCTTCAGAATCACGAGAATCAGCCGTCCAAATAACACACTCCTTCACTTCTCTTGTTTTGCAGTACCGTTTGGTTGCTTGCCGACGCGGCCCATTAGTTCGTTGGGGCGCATGGGAATACCGGTTCCATCCACCCCGACGTACATGGTATCACTGGAGTTGGGTGTTTCTTCGACATAGGCAACTTCATCCGCAGCGATGGCAGCACCAATTTTTTTTGCAGTGCGTTCTATACACTTCCCCGATAGGTTGACAGCGGCCAATTCAGACAGCAGTTTCTCCCCTGCGAGGAAGGACTCTGCGGAAGCGACCAGGCTAATCATCCGGGTAATCCCGGGTGATAAAGACGAATCACCAAACCCTTGCGTGTAATCTCTGGGACACCAGCCGTGGCCGCAGCTTTGGCAGTAATAATATGCGCGAGTAAGGGTCAAATCGCCCAATATGGTGGTAAAAGTCTTCGAGCGATGGCCGGCATAGCGGGCTTCCTTCCCGCAAAAAAGGCATGTTTTTTTAGCCCCTTCATAGTCAGAAGTATCGTTATTGAGCATCTTTTCCAGAAATCGTGCAGAAATATACAGCGCTTCTTTCTTGATGATGGTTTCTATAGCCTCAAGGTTTACAGTATCAAATGCCCTATTGCCCAGAAGTGAATTTAGCTCTGTAACGACTTCCGTTTTGAACCGGTTTTTGAAGCCCTTTTTTTGGCCGTTGCCCCTGTATCGGCCTGAAGTTCTGCTTCTTTGATATCGCAGATCTGTTCATTTATCTCAACGATATTAGCAATAAGATCCTTGAATTTCTGATGATTGGCAACCTCTTGCCGAACCGTGTCCAATTCAATGCCCTTCTTTAGGCTTCTGGCATGGGATTTCCCGTCTACTTTGGTTGTCAAAAGGTACTGGGGGCCGTGGCCCGGATGGTCGGGCCGAGTACAGGCACAGTTAGGCTTTCCGCAACGGCGATAATTGGGATAGATTGAACCTCGACGAAAATCTCCGATATGGGATAATTCGCGATAAAGCTGCTCTCGTTCTGCCTTTAGATGTTCTAGCTCAAAAAACATGGGACACCCTTCTGAATGTATTCATACATTCAGAATAGCATGGAAAATCATGATCGTCAATAGCAAGTTATAAATTTGTCGTGCACCCGTTAACGAGGGCCGACTATTAATTTTATTGCTGTTCTTTCTTCCCCGTCAATTTGAACATCAACAAAAGCGGGGATACAGACTAGATTCACGCCGCTGGGGGCCACAAAACCCCTTGCAATAGCCACTGCTTTAATTGCCTGGTTAATAGCCCCTGCTCCAATTGCCTGCATTTCAGCCTTTCCTTTTTCCCTTATAACTCCCGCTAAAGCTCCGGCCACAGAATTAGGATTAGATTTTGCTGAGACTTTTAACATTTCCACAATTAACAGCTCCTTTTGATATATTGTGAGCATGGTTCAATAGTACTTTTCTGAATATTCTTGCTCCTTTAGTTGGTTAATTCTTCATAAGTCATGAGAATCCTTTATCTGATAAAGGTTCTTTTTTAATGGGTAAATTTTTACGATTAATGCGTGCCTAGTCTACTCTGTTACCCCCGCACCTTTGCATGTTCTTGTGGACTTATACTTATACGGTTGATCAACAGGTAACCGGATAGTATTAAAATGCAAATAATTGAAACTGATTGAAATGAGATTTGAAATCCGTATGCTTTCACCATTATTCCCAAAACAGGAGCTATGGTCATTAATGTTATACGAGAAAAAGAATTGGCAGATGCCATAGCTAAAGACCCTTTCTCTTCATCCACAGAATCTAATATTAATAAATTTAGACTTGGAAAAGATAGCCCAAGGCCAATTCCAATTACCAGACTAGAAAAAGCAATAGTAATTGGGTTAAGAGATATTGGTATAGCAAAACTTCCTACTGCCATCAGAGCAACACATAGAACAAGAATAACTTGCAAAGATAAAAAACGGCTGACAGAGGCAAATAATAGCCTCATTACTGTGGCTGCCGCTTCCCTGGTGGTGATTAAAATACCTACCAGCAAAAAGATTCCTGGGAAAGACTTTTCAATATATAGTGGGAAAACAGTATTTCCAAGGCCTTGCCACAAAGTGGATATTAGTACAATAAAGAGCAATGCCTCTTTTACCTGCTTTTTAGTTTTGATGATTGCCACTGCCTGGCTAAATGACGAAAAAGCGATATGATGTAATGGAGCAGGTGATACATACCGATCCAGAGGACGTAAAAACCTGCAAATTATATACCCGACAGCTGAAAACAGGGTATAAAAAACAAATATCCAACGCAGGCCGAGATACTGCCCAACAATCCCTGCTATAAAAGGACCCACCAAGAATCCTAAGCCCTGAAACGCTGTATTATAGCCCTGCATTGATTGTCTGTTGACCGGAGTTGAGATACGATAACAATAGCTAATCATCTGAGGCATAAATAAACCCAAAGTTAATCCAAAGCCGATTTGTGGTAATATCAGCATGTTGGGACTGGTGGCAAATATATACATAACCCCAGACCCAACACCTATTAAAAACGCCAACTTAAGCATGCGTTCAAGCCCAACATAAGACGAACAACACCCAATTGGGATATTGCACAGCAGTGCAAAAAGTTGTGATACAGAAACTATCAGCCCAATTACCAGTTCATTAGCACCCAAAGAGCTAGCGTATAAAGGTATCATAGGCATAACCATACTAATTGTTAAAGTAAAAATAATTGTAATAGAAGCTAATATTATGATGTCGTTTTTTTGAGTATTAATTTGTTATCTCTGCCTTTCACATATACATAGCCTCTGGCCGTTTGGATAATTTTTAGTATAGAATATGACTGCACTTCGCATATTTTCAACATAGTTCCCCATAATCCTGCGGTTAGCAGTTTATATATTTTTATACCACTAAATCAAGTGTACACTTTGATTATTAAATATCCTGACAGAACCATGATGAATTTATGGATATCCTTAAAACAAAAAGAGTTTTTAGCTGACTGCAAGGCGCTATAAACTCTTATCATAGTTTATGACACAAACTTGTGGGATGGTTGCGTAGGGACGCCCTTTTGGAAGGAGTTATACGCTTTAGCATTACTGCTGTTCACTTAGGACTCGCAGCAGGACCTCTCCCAGTTCTTCCAATTGATATGGTTTGGCCACCATGCCTTTAAAGCCGTAACTTTCATAATTGGCAAGCACCGGGTCATTGGAATAACCGCTGGAGACAATTGCGCACACCTGCGGGTCGATTTCCAGGAGTTTTTGTATTGTCTCTTTACCTCCCATTGAGCCTCGGACTGTTAAATCAAGAATTACCGCAGCGAATGGTTCTTTTTGTGCAGCTGACCTCAAGTACTGTTCGATTGCTTCATACCCGTTGCTGGCAAGTTCGGCCTGGTAACCAAGCAGGGGCAGCATCTCGCCTGTTACACGGCGGATTATTTCATCGTCATCCATTACTAAAATTCTTCCTCTGCCAGAGTGAGTCTTTTGATCAATCAGCATACTTTGAGCTATTTTGCCGAGAGAGACTGGTAAATATATGCTGAAAGTAGTCCCGGCGCCAGGATTTGAATCTACTGTAATATAGCCGTCATGCCTTTTGATTATAGAATAGCAGGTGGTGAGGCCAAGTCCTGTTCCAGTTGGTTTGGTAGTGAAATAAGGGTCAAAGATGCTGTTGATTATCTCCGGCAGAATGCCTTCCCCTTCATCACTGACAGATATTTTAATATGGTCTCCTCCCTGCAGAGGCAAAGCATCTGCTTTTGCAACTGTATAATTCTCTGCACTAATATTTACTGTTCCTCCTCCTGGCATAGCTTGGGAGGCATTAATAATTAAGTTATTCAGTGCTTGGCTGATTTGGTTCTGGTTCACTTCAGCCGGAAGCAGATTATCTGCGAAGCTGAACTCGCATCTGATGTTTGAACCGTGCAGAGCAAAGGTTGCAGTATCTTTAATAAGTTCCCCGATACAAGCCGTCTGTTTCACCGGTGCTCCGCCTGCAGCAAAAGTCAGCAGCTGTTGAGTAAGGCCTTTAGCCTGATGTGTTGCTTTTTCCGCCTCAATCAGCTTGGAGTATATCTCTTCATTATCTTGGGATCTATTTCTTGCGATAGAAAGGTAGCCAAGAATTATAGTCAGGATATTATTAAAATCATGAGCTATACCCGCAGCGAGGACGCTGACCGATTTTAACTTGGTAGCTTTTATATACTCTTCTTCCCTCTGCCTGTTGTAGGTCATATCCCATATAGTAAGGCGCAGTGACTGTTTACCATGGTAATTAAAAGCAACTGCCGACATTCCCACATCAATAATTTTACCGTCCCGGCGAATTAGTTTTTCCCGGATAAACGGCGTCTTTTTTTCAAGCAACTGTCCTACTCTTTGTTTAAAGACCCAACAATAATCTATATTTAAAAAGTCAGTGACTGGTTTTCCTATGACGCCAGAAGAATCTACTATACCCAACATTTCAGTTGCCGCGTTATTTATAACCTCAATCTTCCCCTGTTGCTCAATTATAATGGCGGCAGGCGAGAGATCTACAAGCTGACGGTAGCGCTCTTCGCTCTCGCGCAACGCTTCTTCAGCAAATTTACGCTGTGTAATGTCCTGAACGACGCCAAACAGGCGCAAAGGTTGGCCTTTTTCATTTAATACCGCCTCACCCTGGTCATATATCCACCCTATTGTGCCATCAGCAGTCACGTACCTATGCTCTATGGCATACGGCTGTCCCTTGATTGCACCACGTACACACTTTTTTATAAAGCGCCTGTCTTCGGACAGCATATGTTTAAAAAATAGTGCAACTGACGCTTCTTTTTGTCCCGGCTCCAATCCAAAAATGCGAAATATTTCATCCGACCAGGTTAATTGTTTATTGACTAAGTCCCATTCCCAGCAGCCGATTTTTGCAATCCGCTGAGCTTCGAGCAGCATCACCCTCTCCTTACGCAACTCTTCCCCAGTAAGTTGACGCAAGGCAGTACACTGAAAGTTATTACTCTTTGCCTCATGTATGGGAGATTCAGCCATTTAACCACCTCTTAGCAGAACTTTCCACCAATTTTCAATTTTCGACCTAATTCACTCTTTTTCCTGCCTTTGTACAAAATTATTTCAAATACTGAACTGATTTTTAACAATAAAAAAGGAATCGTCCAATAAACAGGATGATTCCTTTTTTTACTGTTACTTGCGTTTACGGCGGATCAATACCCCTCCGCTTGTAACCATTAGGCCAAATCCAAGAAGAAGAAAATCTGCACCGCTTTCTTTAGTGTACTGGTATCTGAACTCTGGTTTTTAAGGCTGGTTTGAGTAATTAAAGTATTTTTTTTTGTTTAAAAGCTCCCTTAAAAGCAAAAAGTGGTTTATAATATAGATTAAACCTATCTGAATGGAGGGAAACGGATTTGGTTGAAAAGAGAAAGTTTGGCTACAGGACACTGTCTTTGCACGCCGGGCAAAGGCCGGACCCTGCCACAGGGTCAAGGGCTGTGCCTATCTATCAAACAACCTCGTATGTATTTGAAAACACTGATGATGCGGCTACTGTATTTGCGCTCCAGCGGTTTGGCAATATTTACACCAGGATTATGAATCCGACTACATCTGTTTTTGAGGAAAGGGTTGCGGCGCTTGAGGGCGGGGTAGGCGCGCTTGCCGCCGCTTCGGGCCAGGCGGCACAGTTTCTGGCGGTGCTCACAATGATGGAAGCCGGTGATGAGATTGTTGCTGCAAGTACTATCTACGGGGGCACTTTCACTCAGTTCGCGCTTACTCTGAAAAAATGCGGGATTAAGGCTGTCTTTGTTGACCCCGATGAACCTGAGAACTTCAGAAAGGCAATAAATGAACGGACAAGGGCGGTTTTTGCGGAAACAATCGGCAATCCGCGGATAAATGTGCTCGACATCAGTGCTGTGGCTGATATCTGCCATGAAAACGGAGTGCCGCTTATCATTGACAATACTTTTGCCACTTCTTATCTCTGCCGCCCCATGGACCACGGCGCAGATATAGTTGTTTACTCGGCCACTAAGTTTATGGGAGGCCATGGCACATCTATCGGTGGTGTGATTGTGGATTCGGGCAGGTTTAATTGGAATAACAGCAAGTACCCTGGCCTGACAGAACCATCGGAGAGTTACCACGGCATTCGCTTTGCGGAGACATTCGGCAATTTTGCCTACATCATGAAGGCTCGCGTTGAGAGCCTGCGTGACGTGGGGGCGTGTATTTCTCCCTTTAACTCCTTTCTTATCCTGCAGGGGCTTGAAACACTTCCGCTTCGCATGGAAAGCCACTGCCGCAATGCCATGGAAGTGGCACGCTACCTGCACGGGCATGCGGCTGTTTCCTGGGTAAATTACCCCGGGCTTGAAGACAGCCCTTACAATGAACTGGCAAAGAAATACCTGCCGCGCGGGGCAGGCGCAATTTTTACATTTGGCATTAAAGGCGGCAGGCAGGCAGGGCGGAAATTTATCGACAGCCTGCAATTAATCTCTCACCTGGCAAATGTCGGAGACGCCAAGACGCTTGTTATCCACCCGGCCACCACAACCCACCAGCAGTTGTCAGACGAAGAGCAGTTAAAGAGCGGGGTGTCCCCCGACATGATCAGGCTTTCTATCGGGTTGGAAGATGTGGATGATATTATCTGGGACTTAGAGCAAGCCCTAAAAGTTTCACAAAGTTGAAATGAGGTGATGACATGAATGAGAACGCCAAGCCTTGTTCGCTTAGGCAATTCCCCCATGCATCTTTTGAGGAAATACTCGATATTTTAAAGAACTACCGCACCGTGGCCATGGTCGGCCTTTCCGACAACCCCTACCGCCCCAGCCACTTTGCCGCCATCTATATGAAAACTGAAGGATACAGAATTATCCCTGTCAACCCCCGCTACAAGGAAGTGCTGGGGCTTAAATGTTATCCGGACCTGGAGTCGATTCCCGAACCTGTGGGTGTGGTCGATATTTTCCGCCAGCCTGAAGAAGTGCCGGCGCTTGTGGATTCGGCTCTTGAAATAGGGGCTAAGGTTATCTGGATGCAGCTTGGAGTAATTCACCACGAGGCTGCTTTTAAAGCAAAGCAGCATGGACTGAAGGTGGTTATGGACCGCTGTATGAAAATTGAGCATGCGCGCTTTTTTGGCGGCCTACATATCATCGGCCTTAATACCGGTATAGTAACCTCGCGTAAACTCCTTTAAACTATGGCAGTACTGTTTCTTCATCATCCGGGATTGTAATGGCCTTATCCTGCAATAAAATACCTCTCAGTTCACGTTTGAACCGGGAGGTATTTTTATCAGTTCTGCTTTTAGACCAGCCTGATGGCCACCATTTCACACTCTCTGCTGCAGTAACCGCAGAGCAGGCATTTGTCATTGTCCACTGTGCATTTTCCATCTATTATTGTTAAAGCGTCGTTGTGGCATGCTTCCAGGCAGGAACCGCAGCCGCTGCATAACAGTTTGGAAATCATCAGGCGTTTATTTGCTGTGGGCTTGTAATCCTCGTGAATCTTGCCTGAAAACAGGTCTATGTTAATAAGCAGTTCGGCCTCCGAGATTATTCCCACAGCCACAGAATCTACCCCTTCAACTTCCCGTGCCCATGTCAGCGCCTGGTTAAACTCATTAAGCAGGTTGCCGCCGCCTAAAGCCTTCATCAGGTAAACACCTTTATCCGCCCTGTGAGCTTGTAAGATTGCTCTTTTCATATCATCCACAGTACCATCAACGAGGCCGATGCCTTTCATATTCAGGAGGGGAAAGACTACATCTATGTCATTTTGTTCTGCGGCAGCAGCCACCGCTCTGCAGTTGTGGGTGGCGATGCCAATGGCTCTGACCACATTCTGACTTTTCAGTTCAGTCAGGCATTTTATGGCGCCGCTTCTGTCGGTAAAGACTTTTTCCGGCAATCTGGCGGCATGTAAATGGTAAATATCGATATAATCGGTCTGCAGTTCTTTGAGAGAACGCTCCACAGAGCGTGCCATACCGTCATAGTCTGATTTGGTAGACTTGGTGCTGATTACTACCTGCTCTCTGCGGCCTTTTAGCGCCTCGCCGATATAGTTTTGAGTATGGTATATCTCTGCGGTATCCAAAAAGTTGACACCAAGGTCCACTGCGCGGTTGATAAGCCAGATGCAGTAGTCAGGCGGCAAATTTGCCTGCAGCGGACCCATGGGTAAAACCCCGAGGCATAAATCCGACACTTCCATGCCTGTTCTGCCTAAAATATTTCGTTTGGGCTTCAAAATAATCACCTCATTGTCAGTATCAGTACTTGATTCAACTTTTTTCTTTTAAATTCCTCTGTCAATTGCACAGGAAATTTGTTATATATATTGAATACTATATAAATTAAGCTAAAGAGTGAGGGAAAGCAATGCAAAAAGCAAATGTTTTTTTAAACGGTGAATTTCTGCCGGCAGAGAAAGCCTGGCTTAACGTGGAGGATCGGGGTACACTTTTCGGCGACGGGGTCTACGAGTATATTATCGCTTACAACGGCAAACTCTTCCAGGCTGATGAGCACCTTGACCGCCTCTGGCGCAGCGCCGGGGAAATAGAAATCCCCATGCCTTACAGCAGGGATGAAATTAAGAACGCCATGAAAGCACTGGTCGGAGACAGCAAAGCAGAGGAAGCTGGTTTATACATCGAGCTGACCAGAGGTTCCGGGCCCAGGATCCATCACTTCCCTGATGCCATGATACCCAATTTCTTTATTGTCTACCGTGAGCTACAACCGCTTGAACCTTCTGTTTGCAATGATGGAATAGGTGTTTTGCTGCTCCCGGACCAGCGCTGGAAGCGCTGTGATATTAAGACTCTCAACCTTCTCCCCAATGTGCTTGCCAAGCAAAAGGCTATAAAGTCCGGCTTTTACGATGCCATCTTATACGGCGAGCTTGGGGTGACCGAGGCCACAAGCAACAGCGTCCTGACTGTTCTGGACGGAGTTTTGACCACAGCGCCGCTTGGGCCGTGGATACTGCCAGGTGTGACCAGGAAGACTGTCCTTGAGCTTGCGCGTGAAGACGGCATTCCTGTCTCCGAGCGCTTTTTCACGCCACAGGAGCTTAAACAGGCGCAAGAAGTTATGATTACAGGCACAAGGTGCGGAATTGCACCTGTTGTGGCAATAGATAAAAACCCCGTTGCCGCAGGCAAGCCGGGGCCCGTGTATAAAAGATTAAAAGAGATGTTCAATAATTTGATTGCTTCCCTTTAATCTCTCTCCTGCTTCAATCACTGCGTTACGAACCCGCCGTTTGGCGGGTTTGTTTTTATTTTAATAGATTGGGCAAGAAAAGAGCGATCTGAGGAAACATTGTCAGAACGGCAATACAGGCAAAGATGGCCAAAAGATATGGCCATACCCCCCGAAAGATGTCCATGACCGGAGTTTCTCTGTCCACGCCGGCTACCACATAGACATTGGCGCCCACAGGAGGTGTAATAACTCCCATTCCCAGGGCCAGCACAATAATGACGCCAAACCAGATGGGGTCAAAGCCGAGACTCAAAGCCACAGGGTAGAAAATAGGTACTGTAAGCAATATCAATGCCAGGGCGTCAATAAAACACCCGAGCACAAGATAGATGAAAAGAATAACCGCTAAAATAGCTACCGGCGGGAGAGGAAGTCCAACCGCCCATCTTGCCAGTCCTGCGGGAAGCCCGGTTATGGCAAGAAACCTGCCGTAGATAGCTGCCGCCGCCACAAGAAACATGATCATCGCCGATATGCGAACAGAATCGGCCAGTGAATCAATAAATCCCTGCCAGGTAAGTTTTCGCCTTACCAGGGCTACTATAAGCGTGGCGAAAGCGCCCACTGCTCCAGCCTCGGTAGGGGTGAAATATCCGGCGAAAAGCCCCCCCATTACAGCTATAAAGATGAATATTACCTCCACGCCTCCCAGCGCGACCGCCATTATTTTCTCGCCCCAGGGCACCTTCGGTCCCGGAGGTCCAAGTAAAGGGTTGCGGGCAGCCTGGAGATATGCAGTCAGCATGAATAACCCCATCAAAAGAAAGCCGGGGAAGATACCTGCCAGGAACAGCTTAGCGATAGATTGACCTGAAGCAATCCCGTAGAGGATAAAGATGACGCTTGGCGGGATCATCACGCCAAGAATCGCTGCCGAGGCTACTGTGGCTGTGGCAAAAGAATTGTCGTAATCATACTTTTTCATCTCCGGCAGCGCCACTGCACTCATTGTGGCCGCTGTGGCCGTAGTCGAGCCGCAGATGGCGCCAAAGGCTGTACACGCGCCGATGGTGGCCATGGCAAGCCCTGCTTTCATGCTGCCCATAACCTTATAAGTTGCATCGTAGATGCGCGAACTTAAACCGGAGTAAAAGGCGATATAACCCATCCAGACAAACAGTGGGACAACAATTAATGAGTATGAGGCAAAAGTATTGTACATGGTCTGAACAGTAACGGAGAACATCGCCTTGGTATTAGTGAGATAAGCAAAACCGGTCATCCCAACCACCAGCATCACGTAAGCTACAGGCATGCGGGCAAAGAGGAGTATAAATATTATTACAATTGACAAAAGGCCGATATGGATTGGGGTCACTCTTTCTCACTTCCTTTAATCACTGTAATCACAGCCTTAAGCAGGTCGCTGAGGAGTACCAGGGCCAACATGGCAAAACCAAAAGCTACCAGATAGATAGATGGCGCAACAGGGATAAAAAGTTGGCCTGTTGTAAAACCTCTTTGCATCATTCTACCCGCAAAGAAAAACGTTTCCTTGGCAAGCAAAAATGAGAAGAAAACAGCAATGGCATTAACTAAAATGTCTACAGCTGCCTGGATGCGGGCAGGGAAGCGCTCCACTAAAACCCCCACCATGATATGGCCTTTCATGAGGGCCGTATATGCCACCGCCAGGGCAAGCAGCACCGCACCTGACATCTCCACAAGCTCAACCGTACCAGGCACTGGCCTCCACAATCTGCGCGAGACGACATTTGCAACGATAATAAACATCACAAAAGCCAGGACCAGCTGGGCGGCCTGTGCTGTACGCAATGTCAGGGCGCGGACAAATTTATCAAAGGTATTCATTGCTTATGCCTCCCACTGTCTTCAACCATATTATTGCACTGGTTGCATCAGAGAGGGCGTCCGCTACCCCCGGCTCTCTTATCACGGGATAGCGGAAGCCCTCTTTTGCACCTTAAATTAAAGTTTATACTTGGCTTAATCTCGCAGGCAATTATTACTTGCCGTAATTGCCATGTTCGCCGGAGTACTTGGCATCGAGCTGTTTATACAAGTCGTATATCTTCTGTGCCGGCAGGCCTTTGGCATTGGTATCGGTTACCCACTTCTGCGGAATGGGAAGAATTTTCTCCATCCACCTGGCTCGCTCAACCGGATCCAGTTCGAATACCTGGTGACCTTGCTCCTTCACTGCATGCTGCTGCCCTATCACGGTGTGATCCGTTCTAAGCTTGCCGTATTCAATGACAAACTGCTCATTGACCTCTTCGATAATCTTCTGTACCGAGGGCGGGAAGGAATTCCAGATGTCCTTGTTCATGACTTTAACAAAGACAACGTTGTAGCCGACGAAGGGAGTTTTAGTTATATACTTTGTCACTTCACCCAGTTTAAACCCAAGGAGTGTATCGGTTGGGGCGAGGATTCCGTCAACAATACCTGAATCCAAGGCTACGTAGGATTCCGACATCGGCATGGAAACCGGTGTGCCACCCAGGGCTGTAATCGCAAGCGCTGAGCCACCGGCGGCCCTGATTTGCAGTCCTGAAAGGTCTTCCATTTTTCTAACCGGGGAGTTGGTCATAAAATCACCGGGGCCTGTGGCCCAGAAAAACATCACCTTTACATCTTCATATTCTTTTTGCAGTTCTGGTGACTGCTTAAAAGCTTCGTGCATTGTCACCGATGCCACCAGTGCATTGTCGTTATTGTAGCCGGGAAGCTCTAACCCCATGGTTAACGGGAACATTCCCATGGTATACAAAGGAGCTGTGGTACCGACGTCTGCAGCTCCGGCGGCAACGCCTTCAAAAATTTCAGTCGGCCCAAGCAGTGATCCCTGGGGATGCCATTCAAAATTAATGGTATGGGGAGTCTCTGCAGCTACGCGGTCCGAAATCGTCTTGGCCCAAACCTTGTGTCCGTCGGCTACCTGGAAGTCTACCGCCGGCCAGAATGTGGCAAACTGCAGCGTAAAGCTCTGTGGACCCTCGCCTGGCGGCGTAACTGTAGGTTGTGTTTTCTGGCTGCACCCTGTAAATACTGGGACAACTGCCAGAGCTAATATAAGAAAGAACAGTAATAACCTTCTTTTCATTATGATGTGACCTCCTCTGTATGCTGTCTTCCCACCGGCTTCGTAACCGGTATCTTTAACGCTTTGTGCTGGGGAACAGTGCGGTTTGTATTAATATCCGTCCTTTTACACATACAATCTCCTGCGCAAAGACACCTCCTTGGGTTGGCAGGGGAAACAAAAAAACGCCTGTAGGGGCGTTTCTGTATACGAGCCTCCCTACCGTTCTACTGTGCTACAAAAAAAGATAAACGCTCTTCCATGCTTCCATTTTTCTTAATATTAAATCTTTTTACTCTATTTTGTCAAGTATCAATTACGCTATTTCGACAAACCTTAAATTTCCAGCGTTTTGTTGCCAAGCGGAAGGTCATCGGGCAGGTACGCCTGCTGCCTGTTCATGGAATAGACGCGGGTGACCTGTACTTTTTCTTTTGTCGTTACAATATCAAACAAGAGCGCCATTTTATAAAGGAAATTGTCCTCTGTGCCAAACCAGATGTATACACGCATCTGCTCCAGCAATACGTCATCTTCCTGCAGCACTGAAAACAAAGAGCCAAGCAGCGACGCGGAGGGACTGACGTCAAGCAGGAAAGCCTGGCAGGGTACACCTTCAATCAACCGGTCCGGGCCACTTTCCACGGAAAAGTACTCCTCCGCTAAAAGCCTGCTCAGCAGGGGCAGCGGATTGCGCACAAAAGCTGCCAGCGCCTGCAATTCTGCTTTTTCCACAGTCTGCCATTCATTAAAGACATCCCCTCCTCTGACATAGTACATGTCATAATAGGAGAATACCTGCAGGTCAAAAGACTCAAGCGTTCCATACATCATACCGTCCTTTACTAGTCCCGAGTATTTAAGTGAATACCCTGGCCCGCTTTCTTCAATGGTCAGTGAAAAATCACGGTAGTCCCCTGCCTGATGAACCCTGATGGCGACAACTTCTTCTGCCGGCAGTTCAATTTTTCTTTTATCGGAACGTGCAAAAAAGACAGCCAAAAATGTCAGCTGCATAACTGCCAAAAATAAAATAATTAAAAACAGGAAACGGGAACGAAGTTTTTTTTTGGCACTTCTGGAAACTGCCTGTCTCATTTTCACCATCCAGTCAGACCGGTCTCAAATTATTTTATGAGCAAGAAACTGCTGTTAGACCAAATTTCATCCACTAAAAAGAGCACGCCTGGCGTGCCCTTTTTTATCTATTTTTTCCTGTCCGCCAATAACGTGCCGCCCACTCCCACATGCTCGTGGTCAGTGGTTCGCAGGTATACCACAAAAGCAGACTCGTCGATCCCAGTCAGTTCACTGGCAGTTTTTGTGAAAGATTTGACTAACTCTCTTTTCTTTTCCCTTTCAAGCTCCGGACCATAGAAAAATATAGTTGGCATGTTTGTACTCCTCCTTCCCTGTCAGCTTTCAATTTCTTCTATCATTTTAAGCGCACTGCTTGAACCAATCCTGACAGCACCGGCAGTTATCAACTCAAGGGCAAAAACGGCATCACGGATGCCACCTGAAGCTTTAACGCCAAGTTCAGGCACAATCTCCCTGAAAAGTGCCACATCTGCCACTGTGGCCCCACCGCTGAACCCGGTTGAAGTTTTTACCATCTCAGCCCCTGACTCGCGGGCAAGCATGGCCGCAGTCCCCTTTTCCTCGTCTGAAAGAAGCCCGGTTTCTAAAATTACTTTCAACAATGCGCCTGGCGCGCTTTGCCGTACACGGATGATTTCCTCTTTGACAAGGCGTGTCAGGCCACCTTTGAGAGCAGCAATGTTAATAACCATGTCGATTTCACCTGCCCCGTTTTGCACCGCCTCTCCCGCTTCAAAAGCTTTTGTGGCGCTGGTAGTGGCGCCAAGCGGGAAACCTACAACGGCAGCTACCTTAACACCTGTCCCCGACAACTGCCGTGCGGCAAATTGAACATGCCAGGCGTTGACACAGACCGCGGCGAAGTTGAATTCTTTGGCTTCACTGCATAAGAGGGCTATATCCTCTCTTGTGGCATCTGCCTTGAGATTTGTATGGTCTATGCAGGATGACAGCAATTTCAGTTTTCGTTCCACCTAACCATCGCCTTCCCCTTTAATGACTGCCGACGCTCAGTCCGGGCATGGTTTTTCTCCTGTTTCGTACAGAGAAACAGCCATTCCTTCACCTTTTTTTGTCAGGCCGAACATGAGGTTATATGATTTAAGGTTACGGTTGAGAAAATCGACCAGACGGTAGAGCTCGTCATTATTTTCCATTTTCAGGGTCGCCACCAGTTCCAGCTTGCCCTCTTTTACCATCATGCTACCTCCGTGTCTAAAGCTCAATTTTCCAATCTTTCAACCTGGCCAGGAGATCATGGTTTGTCAGGTCAAAGTGTATAGGGGTAACTGAAATCCGGCATCTTTTTATGGCTGCCACATCAGTATCGTCCCCGTCCATTGTTTCAATTAATTCGCCTGCCAGCCAGTAGTAGGTGCGTCCGCGCGGGTCTGTGCGCCGCTCAAAAGCGTTTCTGTACTGACGCACTCCAAGCCGGGTCAGACTCACCCCGGACATGCTTTCCCTGCCGCAGCCGGGCACGTTGACATTGAGAAGCGTACCGGGTGAAATCCCCTTTTCCAATGTCAGGCTGCGTGCCATTTTGCAGATAAACTCAGCAGCGTAATCATACACAGGTTCTTTGTATTCTGTCAGGCTGACGGCGATAGCCGGCAAACCCAGAATTGCAGCCTCGATGGCCGCCGAAACCGTACCCGAATAGAGAACGTCAGTCCCTAAATTGGCGCCGCGGTTAATCCCTGAGATAACCAGATCCGGTTTTTCCGGCAGGATAGCCTCCACAGCCAGCTTTACACAATCAGCCGGTGTCCCGTTAACAGACCAGGCCAAGACTTTGGGTGAGTGAAGAAACTTGATTTTTTCAGCCCGCAGCGGCCTGTGCATGGTTATGGCGTGTCCTGTGGCACTCTGTTCGTGATCAGGAGCTACCACAAACGTTTCAGCAACCTGTTGAAATCTCCTGACCAGCACCTGTAAACCCTCGGCATATATCCCGTCATCATTTGTTAAAAGTATACGCAACTAAATCCCTCCAGCTTTGCCAGCTTCTTATGATTATAATTTATGAGTACATGGCTGTCAATTTTTGCTACCTATATAACTATTCCTGTAAAAGCTTTGTATATAAGCTGGAAAGAGCCGTTTTGCCACACTGCATAAAAAATTGCTTTGTTCAAAAAATAAGGGTAAGGAGGTGAATACATGGTTAACAGACGTTTTGTGTTGATTGTTTGTTTAATTTTGATTTTCAGCCTGCTCCTGGGCGGCTGTACTCTACCGTTTCGGCGTCCCGCACCGGAGCGTGTGCCTGAGCGGACACCGACTCCACAACCAGCCGACCCGACCCCCAGGACTCAACCTGTTCCCGGACAGCAGCGCCCAGGCGCCATAGAGATGGCAGAGCAGGTGGCAGAGATAGCTACTGATGTTCAGGGAGTTGATTCCGCGGTTGCGGTGGTAGTTTCAAATCTGGCGCTTGTCGGGGTTACTCTTGACAGGGGCGAAGTGGCAGCGCGCGATCAGGCAGCTATTAAAAGGGAAGTATCAAAGCGCATCGAAGATGAAGAACCAAGCATCGTAAACGCCTTTGTTTCAGCCAACCCGGATATCATCAAGCAGCTGCAGGATATTTCTCGCGGCATTCGGCGAGGTGAACCAATTAGCACCTTCTTTGACCAGATAACCGATATCCTGGCGAGAATGCGGGCGGAAACAAACTGAAACAGCAGCAACCTTACCATAAAGCCTGGCCTAAGTCAGGCTTTTTTAATTACTGTCCGGCTTCACCAGGTGAATCGCCCTCTGCTGTGCCTGAAAAAGAATTTTCTCTTCATCCAGGGTGGTCGGTTTTCCGTCCTCAACAAGCACTTTTCCATCCACCATAACAAGAGTGATATCGCCCGGCTGCGCCGCATAAACCAGGTGCGCTGTCAGGTTATGCTGCGGCACGAGGTGCGGCCTGTTCAAATCAATCATAATAAGGTCAGCTTTCATGCCCGGCGCAACAACTCCCACGTCCGCCAGGAATGCTGCCTTTGCGCTCTCACGGGTGGCCATGGCCAGTGCATCATCGGCTGTGATAAGCGTGGGGTCCATGCGGCTGCCTTTGTGCAGCAGAGCAGCCAGCCGCATCTCCTCCATCATATCCAGGTTATTGTTGCTGGCAGCGCCGTCTGTGCCCAAGCCCACTGTCACGCCACGTGCAAGCAAGTCAGGGACAGGCGCGATGCCGCTGCCAAGCTTCAGATTGCTGCCGGGATTATGTGCCACATGGACACCATAATCGCGGAGTATATCCATGTCCTCGCCGCTAAGGTGTACGCAGTGCGCCGCCAGCACCGGCCGTGTCAGCAGTCCTGTATCTCTCAGCAGTACCACCGGTGAGACTCCGTACTGTTCCTTGATGCGGTTTACCTCATCCAATGTTTCCGAAATATGAATGTGGATGGGAACAGACAGTTCTTCCTGGAGGGCAATCACTTTTTTCAGATATTCCGGAGGGCAGGTATACGGCGCGTGGGGACCCAGCATGGTGGTAATCCTGCCCTGCCCCCGTCCCTGCCAGTCCCGCACAAACTGCTTGCTCTCGTCCAGCCCTTTTTCCGCCAGATGGCCGATTCCCACCAGCCCGCGTGCAAGAACCGCCCTCATGCCCGCCTCTTCCGCCGCCTCAGCTACCTGGTCCATAAAGAAATACATATCAACAAAAGTAGTTGTGCCTGATTTTAGCATCTCGAGGATGGCCAGCATCGTGCCCCAGTAGACATCTTCTCTCTTCAGTTTTGCCTCTATTGGCCAGATTCTCTTCTCCAGCCAGTACATGAGAGGCACGTCGTCGGCATAAGAGCGAAGCAAAGACATGGCCGCGTGCCCGTGTGCGTTAACAAAACCGGGCGCCACCATCCTGCCGGTGCCGTCTATAATCCTGTCAAAACTCCGGTCCCATTCTTTATGCGGGCCCACGTAACTTATTTTCTCCCCCTCGACAACAATGTCGCCACCACTAATAATCTCTCTTTTCTCATTAACAGTGACAACAGCAGCCCCACGCAGCAGAATATTCAATTCTAAACCTCCTCACCGGTAAGCTTTGGGCCATAGGAATTAAGATAGAAATTGCGCATCTTCCTGATGTCTTCCTCACAGAGTTCCACAACAGGCCCGAGCAGCCGTGCCAGCAGAACTGCCTGGGCTGTTTTCTCCACTATCTGGCAGACTTTAAGCGCTTCAGGCAGAGTGGAACCAACACCGACCAAGCCGTGGTTGGCCAAAAGCACGGCGTTTCTCTCCCCCAATCCTCTTACACAGTTCTCTGCCAGTTCCCAGGTTCCCGGCAGGGTATAAGCGGCAACTTCCACACTGCCTCCCACCACTTCTACAAGGTCTTCCACCACCGGCGGTATGTTTTGCCTGGCAATGGCAAAAGCTGTGGCATGCGGGCTGTGAGTGTGGACAATGGCGCTGCACTCGGGGCGGGCCCTGTAGATAGCGGCGTGAAGACGCCACTCTGATGAGGGCTTCCATCTGCCACTGTGGATCAAACCCTGTAAATCAAGCAAGACCAGGTCCTCTTCCTGCAGGCTGTCATAATTCATCCCGCTTGGTGTGATCCACATTTTTTCCTGGCCTTCCCTGGCGGACACATTGCCCCAGGTTCCAAGCACCAGCTTGTCGCTGCACATGATTTGTGTTGTATTTATTATTTCAGTCCTGATGCCTGCCATGGCGACGCCCTCCAAATAAGGATTCAATTTTTTCTTTATCCGGTGATGCAATGATACCGTCTTCGGTGATAATTGCAGTTATGAGCCCTGCCGGCGTCACGTCAAAAGAAGGGTTATAGCAGCCTACTCCCTCGGGGGCAACTCTTATCCCCTGGAAATGGGTGATTTCCTGCCCACAACGCTCCTCAATGGGTATCCTGTCACCGCCCTCCAGTGAGAGGTCAAAAGTTGAAAATGGTGCAGCCACATAGAAGGGCACACCATGATATGAAGCAAGGACTGCAACTGAATAGGTCCCGATTTTATTTGCCGCATCCCCGTTGGCAGCAATCCTGTCGGCGCCCACTAAAACAAGATCAATTTTTTTCTGCTGCATCAAAAACCCTGCCATATTATCGGCAATCAGCGTGACAGGAATATTATCACGGCTTAATTCCCACGCTGTGAGCCTGGAGCCCTGCAGGTAGGGGCGCGTTTCATCGGCAAATACTGTGACTCGCTTGCCCTGAGAGACAGCGCTGCGGACAACGCCAAGCGCCGTTCCGTAGCCCACAGTTGCCAGAGCTCCGGCATTGCAATGTGTAAGTATTGTGGCGCCATCGGCTACAAGCGCCGCTCCAAAGTCGCCGATACGCCTGTTTACAGCTACATCTTCCGCAGCGAGCCTGTTTGCTTCACTCTCCAGCACACTGGCAATTTCGTGCGGATTAAGGCCCGCCTGGGTTTTGGCCACATTCATCATTCGCTCAACCGCCCACGCCAGGTTGACTGCTGTGGGCCGTGTGGCAGTCAGGCCTGAGGCGGCCATTTGCAGGCGCGTCATAAATTCAGTTTCTTTTTCCTCCGCCAGTTCAAAAGCAGCAAGTGCCATGCCGTATGCAGCGGAGGCGCCGATGGCAGGGGCACCGCGTACCACCATATTCTTAATGCAGTCGGCCACAGAGCGCCAGTCCCGGCACTCCACAAGCTCCACGCGGCCTGGCAGCAGCCGCTGGTCCAGCAGAAACAGTTTATTTTCCCTCCAGCTTAACGGATCCACAAGACTCACCTTATAATAAGATGCTGCTGCCCAGTTCACTGCAGCGGCATCTTCTGTCCTGGGACAGGCCTTCAATAGTCTCCATCAGCAAGGTGCGCACATTCTCCACATTTTCAGCCATCACATCAAGCACCTCCTGGTGGCTCAGCACCGCAGGCGAGATACCGGCGGCAAAATTAGTGGAGAGGGCCACTGTACTGTAGCATAAACCTGCCTCACGCGCCAGGACAACTTCGGGCACGTTGGTCATCCCCACCAAATCCCCTCCCAGGAGCTTGTACATTTTTATTTCCGCGGGCGTCTCAAAGCGCGGCCCCTCGGCGCAAACATAAACTCCACCCTGCTGCAGATCAAGTTTGGCCCGTGCCGCAGCTGCCAGCAGTGAACCGTTTAAGTGCGGGCAGTAAGGTTCAGTAAAATCAGTATGTACAACACCTGCTTCCCCGCCGTCGAAAAAGGTGGACTGCCGCACTTTTGTAAAATCCAGAAACTGTCCCAGCAGCACCATGGCGCCGGGCCGCATTTTTTCGTTCAGCGAGCCGACAGCGGCAGTAGCTACCACCCGCTGCACACCAAGCTTGACCAGTGCCGCAATATTCGCCCGATAATTTACCCGGTGGGGCGGCGTGCCGTGTTTTGTGCCGTGGCGGGCAAGAAAGGCAACCTCGCAGCCTTTGTAAAATCCTTTGGCCAGGAGCGCGCTGCCGTATCTGGTCGCGACTTCCATATTCTCAAGGCCGTCAAGCATCCTGGGGTCATATACCCCTGTTCCCCCGATAATTGCCAGTCTTATCGACATGTTTTCACTCCTTACTCCTGTTTCCAACTGGAAAGGTAACATTGCTGGGCGCTGCTCAAAGAATCTATGGCTATGCCCATGGCAAAAAGCTTCCGTCTCGCTACCCTTTCGTCCACTGCCGCCGGCAGTGACAGCACGTCGCTTTGCAGTTTTCCGTAATTGTCGTTCAGGTAACGCAGCGATTCCACCTGCAGGGCAAAAGACAAATCCATAATTTCAGCCGGGTGGCCGTCAGCTGCAGCCAGGTTGACAAGGCGCCCCTCCGCCAGGAGGTAGATTCTTTTTTCTTCTATTATATAAGCTTCCACGTTGCGGCGCACCGTCCGTATCTCTCCTGCCATCTGAGCCAGTTCCTTTTTATTTATTTCAATGTCAAAATGTCCCGCATTGCAGAGGATGGCGCCGTCTTTCATGTTCAGAAAGTGCTCACGCCCGATGACACTGTTGCAGCCGCTGACAGTAATAAAGATGTCGCCGCTTGCAGCCGCCTGCAAAAGGGGCATCACCGAGTTGCCGTCCATCACAGCCTCAACCGCCCGCACAGGGTCGACCTCACAGACAATGACCCTGGCGCCAAGTCCCTTGGCACGCAGAGCCACACCCTTGCCGCACCAGCCGTAACCGACAACAACAACTGTTTTGCCGGCGATTACAAGGTTGGTGGCGCGCATTATGCCGTCCCATACCGACTGCCCTGTCCCGTAACGGTTGTCGAACAGGAATTTGCAGTAGGCGTCATTAACTGCAATCATGGGAATTTTTAATTCTCCTGCCGCCGCCATGGCCCGCAGGCGGATAAGGCCCGTGGTTGTTTCCTCCGCGCCTCCTATCACATCTTTTATCAGATGGGTGTATGAAGAGTGCAGCAGTGCCACCAGGTCGCCGCCGTCATCAATTATAAGGTGAGGCCTGCTCTCTATGGTCAGGCGCAGGTGCTCCCTATACTCATCGTCGCTGGCGCCATACCAGGAATGAACAGTTACCCCATCTGCAGCAAGGGAGGCTGCCACGTCGTCCTGGGTAGAGAGTGGATTGCTGCCCGTAATTGTCACATCGGCGCCGCTTTCACTGATAACCTTGGCCATATAAGCTGTTTTCGCCTCCAGGTGCAGGCAGATTGCCACACGAAGGCCGCTAAAAGGCTTTGTTTCTCTGAATTCACGTGCCAGCTCATTTAAGACCGGCATATGCTCCCTTACCCAGTCTATTTTTTGCTTTCCACCGGGAGCAAGGCTGCCGTCGCGTATTGTGCTCAATATAATACCTCCCTGCCAGACTTTCGACCATAATCTTCTTTAAATAGCAGCTGTTTTCCTGCCTCTGCTTAAAATTCTTTAAATGCTGCTGGTTTCCTGCCGTTCCTGCTCCTGGTAAAGCTTGCGTGCCCGGTAATAGCACTCCAACGCTTTTCTCATCTCTCCCAGATTGTCGTAAAGCAGTCCCAGTTCAAAAGCTACAAAAGGCTGTTGAGGCGCAAGATAAGATGCCTTTAGAAGATTAACAAGTGCTTCTTCGTCATTACCCACTCGTTTGTGAATCTTACCCAGGTAAAAATATATTTCCCAGTCCTTTGGAAATTTGCTTTTCACTTTCTCAAATGAAAGCAGGCTTTTGTAGTAATCTTTTACATTATAATAAGCCGCTCCCATATTAAAATGAGCTGCTGCAAATTCTGGATCCAGTTCGACCGCCTTTTCAAACTCGGGAAGAGCCATCTCATATCGTTCACTGTCGGCATAGAGATTGCCAAGTGAATTGTGAACGATGGCGCTTGTCTGAGGGTCTGTGGAAAGTGCCTGTACCAGCCTCAGTTCCCGCATGGCCTCATCTGCCTTGCCGCGTTCAGCATAAGCCACCCCCAGACAGAGATGGGGTAAAAGCAAATCGGGTTCAAGGGTAATAACCTGCCTGAATTCTGCAATTGCCTCATCCATCATTGCTAACTCCATAAATCCCAGGCCACGCCTGAAGGAACGGATGCAAGCCTCATTATTTACAGGCATACCGGCAGGAGTGATTTTTCTCCTGTCAGGCGCTGCCTGCTTATTACTTTCCTTATTACTATCCTTGTTTTCCGGCATAATATCATTAAATGCTGTCAATAGCGATTCAGGCAGTTCATCGGGAAGCAAAAAATCATAGGTATCCTGAAGCTCGTTAAGCTTTTCCTCAAACCGCAGCCAGAACTCCACATAGCGATCCATGCTTTTTCGCAGTTCAATCAGGCGGTCATAGCATTTTTGCCTCTTCTCCTTGTTGCTTCCGGCTTTTTTTAACTCGCTTTCCACTTCCTCCATGGCGGCAAAGACACCTGCAAAATCATATTCTGACATTTATTGCCCTCCTAAGTAATTCTCCTTCACTATGTTTTATACAACTTGTCGAAAAAACATACATCAGCGGCATATTTACCAATTCGCGCTCATTTAAACTTGAAATACTGACAGTTGAATCAAATTTTTGCCTGCTCAGAAACAAATTTTTGCCTGGTTCAGTACTGTTGACTTGCCTTATAAAATGTGTTAAACTGTTTATTGTCCCAATGGACAAATGCCGACGTAGCTCAATTGGCAGAGCAGCTGACTTGTAATCAGCAGGTTGCGGGTTCGAGTCCCATCGTCGGCTCCAATTAAATAATTAGTATTGTGGAGAGGTACCCAAGTTGGCTAAAGGGGGCAGACTGTAAATCTGTTGTCTCAGACTTCACTGGTTCGAATCCAGTCCTCTCCACCATTATACTGGGGCGTAGCCAAGTTGGTAAGGCACGGGACTTTGACTCCCGCATGCGTTGGTTCGAGTCCAGCCGCCCCAGCCAATTTTAGTAAATAAGGCATAAGCCTTTTAATTTTTGAGCCATTAGCTCAGTTGGCAGAGCACCTGACTTTTAATCAGGGTGTCGGTGGTTCGAGCCCACCATGGCTCACCATTTTCTTTAGCGAGAGTGGTGGAACGGCAGACACGCTAGACTCAGGATCTAGTGGGCAATACGCCTGTGGGGGTTCAAATCCCCCCTCTCGCACCACTAAACATAAGGCTTCCGGGGTTTTTCCCTAGAAGCCTTTTTTGTGTCTTAATTCGCTTTTGGTGCCGTTTTGGTTCCAAACTCTTTTTTGGTGCCATTTCGGAAAAGATGTTCTCCCAGCAGGTCAGCCGCTACTTTGCCCATTGTCGGTAAGACGTGGCTGTATGTGTCCATTGTAAACCGCTATATTTGAATGTCCCAGGCGCTATGCCACTATCTTTGGGTGTATGCCAATTTTTAGTAAAAAGGTAGCATGCAAGTGCGTTAGATCATGGACGCGCCAGGCCATTTTCAGCTTTTCCGTTTTGTCCCTGAATAACCGAGCAAACGTGGCCGGGTTTATCGGGCTGCTGTCGTCGTAGCATATCAGGTCATAGTTTTTCCAGGCTTCCCCTGCGCCGCATTTCTTCTCTTTCCAGGCTGTGTTATACTTCTTCAACTCTGCAACCGCTTCGGCAAACAACTCCACGCGCCGCCTGCTTCCTGCTGTCTTTGGTTCACTAAAAACAGGCTCATCCCCTTTTTTAAACCTCTGCAGCGCCTGTTTAACAGTGACAGCGCATTGCTCCAGGTCAACGTCTGCCCATGCCAGGCCTAGAATCTCCCCTGCCCTCATGCCGGTAACTACTGACAAGTAAGTAGACATATATAGGTAAGTGCCCTGCAGCGCTTCCAGCAGCCGCTCTATTTCATTCTCAGAAAAGACAGTCATTTCCCGCTTATTCTTTCTTGGTGGAGTGCAAGCCTCTGCCGGGTTCCGGGGTAGCAGCTCACTTCACAGCAAACATAAACCTACTTATTGCCTTTAAAACTGCCTAAAAGTTTAATGTTAAATCGTCCTGCCCTAGCTAATAAACCTAGAGGGAAAGGCTCATCATGTCGTTTGTTTTCTAAGCAACTCCATTCATCAGCAAGGCTCTTTAATTCTTCTGCTGATATTAAAACAATATTTCTATTTAAGTGTTCCGATGTATACTGTAATGCCAATAGTTCTGATCCCTCCGTAAAACCTGGAGCAATAACTAAAAATATCGGGACTGGTTTATCTGATTTATCCATATAATCTCGAAACTGCTTAATATGGTCCTTAAGATCGACCAACCCAGGGCTTTCTTTGCTTTTATTATCCCACATTACATACATATCTTTAATACTTAAAATCCCGTCTGGATGGTTTGATCCTACCTGTTTAAGAGGTGTATGGTTTAGCTTATTCTGGAAAAGATACGCTGTTGCTTCTTCAAACTTGGATTCTACCTCTATATCCTTTGAAATTATATTATGTGCCCTAAGTAGAGTGTAGTCGCGTATTCCTAGTGCTTCATACATTTCATACCAATTCGCGCGTTCATCTTCAGGTTTTGGGTCAGTTTGTCTTAATGAATCATAGTAAGAAATAATCCTGTCAATTCGTTCCTGTTTCGTGCCACTTACAGGTAAATTTAATTCTAAACACCATTGATAAAGAATTTCTTTACCTAAGCCAATGCCTAAAAGGTTAGAAGGTTGAATATTCTGAATAACTTTTTCTGTGAGGATTTCAATGTTGTCTCCAGAGTTAAAGGGTACATTTGATTTCTCAAGCGCTGCCCGTAAATAATTCTTTTTGTATATAAGTTTGTGCCGTATAAGTATGTTATAGTTTGGAGTCTTAATTTCTATCCCTAGAGCTTTTTTAATTACCTCAGCAATCTCTTCAGGTATAACATCTAAATCTGTGCCTCCCTTGTCTCGAATAGGAAATAAAATACCTAAACTTTGCAGGAACCTTCTTGCCTCACGGATTTCACCTCTAGTGTGAATATCATTGTTTTGCTTAGGGTATTTCCCCATCTTAGCTTCTAATACTGCATGCTCAAATTCATTTATATTAAGTTTACTTCGTAGCTTTCGGAGAAGATTTACTTCATCTGGGCTTTTGGAATCTTCATATTCCCAGGCTACACCCAATACAAAATAATAAAGTTCTATGTCTTTTTTCCTTTGAGGGTTCGCCCGGGAAGCTAGATCCGATATGTCTATTTCATTAGACGTGTTTACAATCTTCTGTTCGAAAGACATTACCTTTTCTTCTGTTTGGCTTGCACTTAAAATATAACCGTCTTCATTAATTAAAATATCCCTAATAATAATTGGATTTAGAACCCTTAAGTCTCCATTATCAATACCATAAAATGCTTTTTCTAAACTTTCATGTACAGTCTCATAATGAAGGTATTGAGGTTTTACCTTAATTAATGCTTCTTTTATTTCAGGTTCAGTTAAATTGCGATAATCAACTACATGAGCAGAGGAAACCCTCCTTAAATCTGGAACAGTGCCAATAGTTGTCACTGCATCATTAAACTTCACTTAACTCCCCCCTTTTTTTCCATAATTCGCCAATAGGAATGCAATATCCTGCAAAATAAAACCCCATCACATTGAGGCCAGGTATGGCTGAAGGAAATTGCCACTCCTGGCAGAATACATCAGAGGGTGTTAATTATGTAAGTAGAGATAAGCTGAAAAGTACGGGAGTGTTTTTGAGTAACCTGGGAACTATTGGAATATGGATAATTACGATACCGCTTATTGTGCTGTTCATCTTCAGGCCTGTGTGGGGAATTGTAGCGTTTGTTGTGGGGTTAATTATAGCACTAGGCAAACTAGCAAAACTGGCCATGGATAAGATAGAGGCAGAGAGGGCACGGAACATGAACGTTCAAACTGTACCCACCAGGCCCTTGCCGCCCGCTGCAACACAAGAGGTTAATATTATTCACCAAATTGACAAACTAGGTTACTTGAATGATAAAGGAATTTAGAGCGAGGCTGAGTTTGAAGAAAAGAAGAGAGAACTATTGAAAAGGCAGTAGTCCCACTATTTCTTTAAAATGACGCGCAAGCAAGAGGCCTCCGGTAAGGTTTGATGCTGAGGGTAAGGCGTTTATACCTGTAAAAAGAAAAAGAGCCCATCGGCTCAGCCTTAAATACACATATATATTATCCCGCTTCTTCCTGGTTATTTTGACCATCGTTTTGTTCAGATGAATTCTGTTGATCGCATTCAGGTTTCTCCACGTCATCTTTTACCTCTTTTTCAGGTGATTTCATATTCTTTGCTTCCTCTTCTAAAGATTCCAACGTCTCTATCCTCATAAAATATGTTTCTTCTGATGTAATAAGTTCAATATAGTATGAAAAGTACAGGTCCCATATATCCTCCCAATTCTCATCATCAATGAAAGTAATATTTAAGCCCATTTCTTTAGCTTCGGCTCTGTCTATTGCATAACCGTGAGAAAAATATCCTTCTGATAGCTGCTTTACAGTTTTATCAATTTGTTCTTCTGTGCACCCTTTTAACATTCCAGTTGTTAATAACGAGTGGGCATATTGTTTAGCTGCTTTTACTGAACGTTCAAGTTGACCAATTAGCCACGGATCAAGCTTGTCAAGGACTGGGTAAAAAATCTGACTTATTATCCTTGGGTCTTCTGCGCTTTGGATTTTTTCATAAACATAGTCTATAAAATCTCGCATTGCTTGTGCGGGTTTTTGTCCTTCGTTTTGCATTTTTATCTGCGGATCAATAGGCCCTAACTCTGAACTAGGTCCCATTTGAATTTCGTCAGTTCCGATCGCTATTAAAGTCGCAGCGCTTTTTGCGGTAAAAGGAACAATTGAAATCAATTTATTACTATGTTGCCTAAGTAAGCTGACAATCTTGTAAGCAGCGTTCGGATCACCTCCGGGGCTATCTATAATGAGGCAAAGATTCTGTGATGGTTTATATTTCCTTATTGCATTATATACACGCCTAGCGTCATAATAATCTAAAGTTGAATTAGAAAATAGACAACGAAATTATTGCCTGTATACCGCTTTTGTAATTCTTTCAGTTTTGAAATGCGATATTGAGTTAAAAATTCACTCATTTTTTCTTGCATGATACGTATGCAGGTGACAGTCGTTTTTCAAATGAAGGCATCTTCCTTGCCGGGGTTTGGTCCTTATTATACACATCTTTAATAGATTTGTATTGATCATGATTCTTTTTGATTTCTTTATACATTTCTGCTATTTCTGGCATTGCCATCATCCTCCTCTTTTTCACTTTATTTCACCCCTTTATTCAATATTAATCCATATTATTCCTGCAACATATGTAAAATATATTATAAAAGTTTTACCAATATGAATGAATAATTATACAAAAAAGCCAGCAGCTACAGCCGCCAGATGTGGAAGGCTTTTGCATACCCCGGTAGCAGAATAAAAACCGAGGTTGCTGCCCCGGTGTGTTCCTACGTACAATTGACAGACATATGGTAAAATGTCTATAATTAACCCAACAAAATGCAGTAAAGGGGATAAACCATATGAATGATGCATTAACAAAAAGCAAAAAATGGTTTAATGAAAAGCTGGCACAAAAAGTCATTGAATCAATGGGGAAAAATAATATTAGTGAGTTTTATGTGGAATCTGAGGATGAGGCACGAGAGAAATTGCTCAGTATGATCCCCGAAGGCAGCAAACTAGGTTACGGGGGGTCTGTAACACTAGAGCAGATTGGGGCGATCCATGCATTTCGCAGTGGAAATTATGACTTTATTGATCGCCATAGACCGGGTATCAGTGAAAAAGAGCAATATAAACTGCGGCAAGAGAGCCTGTTAGCAGATGTTTTTGTAATGAGTACCAATGCTATTACAATGGACGGAAAACTGGTTAATATTGACGGCACGGGTAATCGTGTGGCGGCACTAATTTTTGGCCCTTCAAAAGTAATTGTTGTTGCGGGAGTCAATAAGATTGTTTCTGACGTGAACGCAGCAATGGACAGGATTAAGAACTATGTTACACCCATCCACGCAAGAAGAAGAGATAAGCATCTACCATGCGCAAAGACCGGCTATTGCATTGACTGCAGCGCGCCTGAAAGGTCCTGCAACGCAGTTGTTACCATTGAGCACCAGAGACAGAAAGAGAGAATTACTGTAATCATTGTTGGAAAGGAATTAGGATTGTAAGCGCGCGAGGTGAAGCGTTATGACTGGTAAACCGTGGGGTAAGCTGGAAGGTGTGCGGCCGTCTAAACTGGTGCATAAACTCCTGGATGACGGGCTTGATTATTGGCCTGCGTTTAATAAGCTCAATGCGAAGTATGGAATCAGTGAAGAGAAATTCTCTCTCTTATGGCGTGTTGCCGCTGTTGAACGTCCTGTGCTTATAGAAAGCAGCGACCCACGTCTTTTCAGCGTCTATGTGGGTATCCCCTTTTGCCCTTCCCGCTGCCTCTACTGCTCTTTTCCCTCACACTCACTGCATGAGCTGGGTGCTCTGCGCAGCCGTTTTACTGACACACTTGTCAAAGAGATCGAATCATTGGGCAAGCTGGCTGAAAAAATGGGCATGCGCGCATACAGCGTTTACCTGGGTGGTGGTACTCCAACAGCACTTATGCCGGATGAACTGGACAGTGTGCTTGGTGCTCTCAGTGCCGCCCTGCCGGGACAATGGCGGGAGCTCACTGTGGAAGCAGGCAGGCCCGACACGCTCAGCAGCGAACACTTTGATGTACTTAAAAAACATAAAACAGGCCGTATCAGCATTAATCCCCAGACAATGCATGCAAAGACACTTGAAGCCATGGGACGCTGCCACAGCCCCGGTGATGTTGTCGCTGCTGTAGAGGATGCGCGGCGTGTAGGACTGCCTGTGATTAATATGGACCTTATCATAGGGCTGCCAGGCGAGAATGATGCTATGACAGCAGAAACCGCACGTCGTGTGCTGGAGATGAAGCCTGAGAATATAACCATTCATGTCTTCTCGCGTAAAAGGGCTTCGCGTTTCAATGAAGAAAGGGATTCTTTTGTGCTCCCTTCTCCGCAGGAAGCGTCAGCAATGCACAGAGCAGTTACCAGCCTGCTGGATGCATCTTACCACCCTTACTACCTATACAGGCAGCGAGAGATCTTAGGAGGCTTGGAGAACATAGGTTATTCTCTTCCCGGGAGAGAGTGTGTCTACAATGTAGCAATGATTGAGGAGCGCCACAATATAATCGGACTTGGCTGCGGCGCCACAAGCAAGTATGTCAACCCTGATTTTACCCTGACAAATAAAAGCAGTCCCAGGGACGTACGCCTCTATCTGGAACGGGTTCAACAACTGGCTAAGATAAGGGAGAAGGAGATTTCCCTCGTCATGGAAACATAAAAAAACACCGGATTTAATAATCCGGTCAGATTGCTGAGAAACCAGGCTGTTCAAAAACGAGCAGGACGCGAAGCAAGGAACCCCGGCACCGCAGGCGTATATGCAATACGTTGAGGATGCCGGGGTTTCGCAGCGACAAAGTAATGCGAAGTTTTTCAACAGCCTGACCGGATTTAATCCGGCGTTGCTTTAGTACACCCAAGTGTCGCCGGCACTTGTATACGATACAAGCTCATCCGGCTTAAAAAAGATGCTTATTTCTCTTTGCGCGCTTTCGTTTGAATCGGAGCCATGTACCACATTGTTGCCCATGAAAAGGGCAAGGTCGCCGCGGATGGTACCCGGCGCAGCTTCGGCAGGGTTTGTTTTGCCCATCATGGCACGAATAACCGAAACAGCGTTTAATCCCTGCCAGACCATTGCCACCACAGGGCCGGACGTTATAAATTCAATTAAGTCATTGTAAAAGGGCTTGCCCTTATGCTCACCGTAGTGGTTGGAGGCCAGCTCCGGATGTATTTGCATTAGTTTAAGAGCCACCAGCTGCAGTCCTTTGTTTTCAAAGCGGCTGATTATCTCCCCAATCAGGTTGCGCTGTACACCGTCTGGTTTTACCATCACAAAGCTCTTTTCCAAAAAACGTCACTCCTTCAGTGGCTAGTATGTAATCAGCGGGCGGCCGTCTTCTATTACCCGTATCTCAATTTCCTTCGCTTTGCGTACATCTTTTGGTATGGAGAACATTCCCTGGTGTGTCTCTCCGTCATAAAACTTTAAGCCGGCTGTACCCCTGCCTGCCAGACGCTTGTCCAGTTCGCGCACTGACATCTGCAGCGGGTCATATTTCTTTGACGCCAGGGCAAAGCCCCAGACAGCATCGTATGAGGGAATAAAAGAAGCGTAAGAACGAACTATGGGAAAAGAAGTGGCTAAAGTGTTGCAGATGGCAGCATGGCATTTAATCAGCCTGGGATTGAAAGAGCCCGCCTGCAGCGCTATGATACCGTCGGGATTTAGCCTGTCTGACACTACTTCGTAAAACTGCCTGGTGAAAAGCAGATATGACGGCCCATCATCAATGGGCTCGGTGAGATCCATAAAAATGATGTCAAAGCTCTCGTCTGTTTTCTGCAAGTATTTACGGGCATCCATGTAAAGGACTTCTACCCTTGGGTCACTAAATGTGCCTTTATGCCAGGAAGGGAGAAATTTTTTGCAAAGTTCCACCACTTCTCTGTCGATGTCCACCATTGCCACGCGTTCAATACTGGAGTGCCGTAGGATCTCTCTAAGCACAGCTCCTTCGCCACCGCCCACCACCATAACGCTTTTAGGGGCCGGGTGCAGTACCATGGCCGGTTGAATCAAAGTTTCGTGATAAATATACTCATCATATTCCGAGGACTGTATTTTACCGTCCAAAACAAGGCATCTGCCATAGAACTCGGTATCAATGATTTCAACCACCTGGTACTTGGTTTTACCGCTGTATATAAACCTCTCAACCCCGTGCATATGCGCCTGAGTCGGATGAGTATACTCGATAAACCACTTCCAGGTCGGTGTAGTCAATACGGTACCCCCTTTAAAAGTTCACCGCTTTATGGGAGACTTCAAAATCAAAATTACCGCGCAAAATCTCCTGTGCGGACATGCGGTCAGCCGAGAAATGTTCCTTTAGATAGTTACAGGAGACCCAAGGGTCTACTGTTTCCCCACAGGTGAAAACATCAATTGCGGCATAGCCAAGTTCAGGCCAGGTGTGTATGGCAAGGTGTGATTCTGAAATTACCACTACCCCGCTTACGCCCTGAGGACTAAACTTATGAAATGCCACTTCCCGGACTTCGGCGCCCGCTTCCAACGCTGCGTCTACCATAGTTCGTTCTATGCGTTGTATATCGTTTAATATGTCCGGGGGACAACCATAGAATTCAGCCAGAATTTGACGGCCTAATGCGCTCATTCTGAAGCCTCCTTTATTGTTTTTTTTGTCCATTAAGGACAATTTCTGCCCTGCTGAACATCAAGTTAAATTGTAACAAATTCACGGGAAAAGTCAATGTTTTTTGGAAAAATATTTTTCTTTCCAGCATTAATCTCTCGTTTTCTCCGTCTTATACCCATACATAGCAGTTTTCCTTTATATTTTATGGCTCTCCGTTTTTTTTGTGCCTTGTTTAAGCCTTATCAGACGTTAAAAGCTAAGCGATTTTATGCTAATAGTGTAGAAACAGCTGAGCCTCCAGCAGAACAGTGTGCAGGTAAAACCATGTGATTGGGTTGGCAACTTATTCTGCATATTCAGGTGGAATCAGGGGTGCAGGTATTTTAAAGCCCATCTCTTTGAAGTAACGGACAGCGCCGGGGTGGAGAGGAATAAAATCAAGCTGTGTCAGATTTTCTGCAGTTGTCTCCTTTGCTGCCATGTGGCCTTTTGAGACCATTGCCTTGTTGTTTTCCATGACAGCTTTTACGATTTTGTATACAACCTCATCATCAAGATACTTGCCGGCCACTGCAATACTCCAGATACCCACTGTTTCCAGCTCTGCAGCGAGCGCGCCATAAGTGCCCGCCGGTATAACAGTGTGAGAAAAGTATGGCCACCGCTCAATGATTCTGCCTCGTTCCTCACTGTTTATGCCTATAAAAATGACATTTTTAATACCTTTTGACTTTTCGTACTCCCTGTAAGCCGGAACAGGTATGCCGGAGGCAAACCCGTTGGCCGCAAGGTCTCCTTTTTTCTGCTTTTCCAGCAGTTCACCGGCACCGCCGTAGGTAAGTCTGGCGTTTATACCGAGCAGAGAAAATATACGTGGCCCGTAGACACCCATTGTACCGGCTGTGGGACCGCTCCCCACATTTTTTCCTTCCATATCACGCAGACAGGTGATTCCGCTTTCAGTATCTGCTATCCAGTGAAAATAGGAATTAAACATGGGGAAAAGTGACCGTATGTCTTTATGCTCAATCCCGCCGGTCCAGTTTTCAAGCCCGTTCCAGGCTTCATATGCTGCGCCGAGCGTGGTCATGCCCAGATGGATTCTTCCTTCCTGAATTAATATCAGGTTATGGTGAGAACCATCTGTCAGGTTTACTGTGACCGGTATCTCCAGGGCTTCTGCTGATAACGATGCCCAGCTGCCTGCGTACAGGTAATAAGTGTCCCCCGGCAAGCCGCTGCCTATAACCAGTGTTTCCGGTTTAATTTTCTCAAAGTCATCGGTTTTAACTGCAGGAGGGGCAACGGCCAGACGGTATCCAGCCACTGTGAAAATTAACAGCATTATTATAATGTAGAGAGCCGAGGTGAAACGGTTTTTTTTCATCAAGAGATAACCTCCCGGATTCTGTTTTAAATGTCTGTCGTTTAGGCACTGATTTTTTATTTTGCCACATTGATATTATAATAAGTATGGTCACAGCTTGGTAAAACCATGCAAAAGCCGGGTTTAGTTGTTTAAAAGAAAATGCACGCCTCGCGGCGTGCTTGTTTTTTTGGTATAACCCGATTAAGCAATTACTTGCCCTATGTCAGAACAGGAACTGTAAGGGAACCCTGGGGCATTACATAAGCTAACAGATCCTGCCCGGCACTTAACCCTGAGAATACTTCTTCTACGGCGGCCTGGAGGGATTCTGCAGGGATAAAACCAAGGGCGCGCACAACGTCAGGAGAAAGGGAGGAAACCAGGTACACCCTTGCTCTTTGCAGCGCCCTGGCCACCACGTAAGCCTTGTGGCCCCCGATGTGGAAGTCCTTTCTCAGAGCATCCGTCAGGTCTTCGAAACATGGGTATTGTCTTGCCCATTTTTCATACACCTGTGAACCTGTTCCTTCAGGGCATTCGGCAAGCAATATGACACTGCCGCCAACTTTCACGGCATTAACAGCATTTTCAAGGGTTTTCTGTGCCTGGTAGATATTAATATCTTTTGGGTAGCCGCCGCTGCTGGCGATTGCAACATCAGCAAGGGCATCTATTTTACAGCCATAAACCTTCTCTACAAATTCACAGGCTTTTAAATGAGCAGTAACCATATCTCCCGCGTAGACACCAAGAAACTCTTTCTTTTCATTCAACACCACATTCAACAGGAAATCTCCGCCAACCATTAAGGCCGCTTCAACCTGGTCCTCGTAAGCGGGGTTGCCAATGGTTACGCCGATTTTTGAGCGGTCGTCCAGCAGCAGGCTGTGATTGATTTTAATCGTTTCATATCCCGCTACACCGGGAATTAAAGCCTTGCGCCCTCCTCCAAATCCGGCAAAAAAATGGTGGACTATGCTCCCCGTTAAAATGCGTCTGTCTGCTGCCAAAACTTTTTTATTTACCTGGACTGGGGTACCCCGGGATGTTGTCCCCACAGATACCAACTCATCATCGTTGTAGCAGTCATGGTTGAACATGGGAATCCTTGCTGCAATGTCGCTGCCGACAAGTGAAGCCATCTCATCATCATCAAGTGTCCTGTGAGTGCCGGTGGTGAAGACGATAAACATATCCTCTTCTTTAACCCCTGCTTCTTTCATTTCCTCAATCAGCACGGGCAGGAAAACTTCACTCCTTGCTACCCTTGTAGGGTCATTGACCAGGAGGCAAACACTTTCACCCGGCTTGACAATGTCGCGCAAGGGCGGGGAATCTATGGGCCTGCGAATTGCTTCCCGCACAGATTCATCAGGGTTTTCAAGAACCGGCATTTCTGTGATTTTTATTTCTTTCCAGCTGATACCCTTGGGAAGCTCCAACAGTAATTTTTCTTTTCCGTAATTTAGGTACATTTTTAAAAGCGCCTCCTGAGAATGATTAGCTGTATGGAATAATCCACAAGAGCAAGCCAGCTGGTTAAATACAAATCTTTCCCCACATTAAAGCTGTTCGCTTGCCACAGGCTCTCCCATATCTTTTGCTTTGGAAGCACGCCCGAATAAAAAGAGTGCAACAAGAATGCCAAGACCCGCCAGGTCGGCATAAACACTTGCCGTCAGCAGCGAGATTGAGGCTGCAAACAGCAAAAGCTGCGGTATCAGTGTTATTTTGCCGAAATACCATCTCTGCACACCTGACGCCAGGGCAAAAATGCCGACTAGAGCAGTAACACTTCTGAGGACAACCGTATAAACCGACAATGCTGTTTGTGTTACAGTGCCGTCTGCCAGAACTTCCCTCAGCATCATGGGCGCCGGGAGATTGCCCATGATCAGTGCCGGTGAATAGTAAAACATGAACGGTATAACAAAGGCTGCCAAGCCCAGCCGAAACGACATATAGCCTGTTTTAATCGGGTCTGACCCGCTTATGCCCGAAGCAGCATAGGCAGCAAGGGCCACAGGGGGCGTGATGGCGGACATGCAGGCAAAGTAAAAGATAAACATATGAGCCACCAGAACGGGCAATCCTATCCTGATCAGGCCGGGAGCAAGCACCGAAGCACCGATGGCGTATGCCGCAGTAGTGGGCATTCCCATCCCCAGCAAAACAGCGATGCCCATAGCGAAGACTAAAGCGAGCAATTGGCTTGTTCCCGCTATGCCAAGCAGCAGGTTGGCAAATTTAACACCGATGCCTGTCAGCGAGATAACGCCCATCACTATGCCCGCGGCGCCGCAGACTGCCATCAGCTGAATTGTGCCCCTGGCGCCGCCTTCAAAACCTTTAACTACTTTAGTAAAGCCCATTCCCTTTTTGATATCCCAACAAATCAGCGCATTCAGCCAGCTTACCACAAAACAACTGACAATACCCACCACACCTGCCAAAATAACAGTCTTACCTGAAAGCAGATAATAAAAGAGTACTGCAACGGGTAAAAAAAGGTATGACCGCTTCATAATATGGCTGAATTTGGGCAACGCTGAGCGGGGAAAGCCCACCAGCCCCAGTTTTACGGCTTCATAGTCAACTACGATAAAAGTTGATAAAAAATACAGGACCGCGGGAATGATACCTGCCATCATAAGACGTGTATAGGGAATCTGGGTGATTTCAGCCATAATGAAAATGCCCGCTCCCATAATGGGCGGCATAATCTGGCCTCCGGATGAGGCCACAGCTTCTGTGGCTGCAGCAAAGGTGGAAGAATAGCCTACTTTCTTCATCAGCGGTATTGTCAGGCTTCCTGTGGCCACAGCATTGCCGGCCGATGTGCCGTTCATTGTGCCCATGAGAGCGCTGGCAACCACGGCGACTTTAGCCGGCCCGCCGCGTGCTGAACCGCTGACACTGAAGGCCCATTCAACAAAATATTTCCCGACGCCGGAGACCTGCAAAAATGCGGCAAATATAATGAATAAGACAATATATCTCGAAGAAATTGCAATGGGAGCGCTGAAAACTCCAAAATCACTGTAGATATAACCCATAAACCTTTTAAAGGAATAACCGCTGTGGCCTAAAAACCCCGGAATCCGATTGCCAAACAGCGCGTATGTTATAAACACGCCAGCTAGTATTAGCAGTGAATTGCCGCTGGTGCGACGTGCCAACTCCAGTATTAAAATTACCCCAATCACCGCCACAAATACATCCATATCAGTGGGGCGAACCCTTATACGCCAAATGAGGGCGTCAAAATTACTGTACAAGTAGTAAAAGACATAAAGAGACAGCGCGACTCCTGCCCAGTCAAAGGCGCTGATTTTCTCTTTCGCTTTAGCCCAGCCGGGAACCAGTATAAATCCCAGCACTGAGAGAGTCACTACGTGAATAGCCCGGAATTTCAAGGGGTCAATTGATTTAAACATCAGGAAATAAATATGGATAACCGACGCAAGCACGGCCCAGACTGTAACGGATATAGCGGTAACGCCTGTCAGTTTTCTGTGGCTTGACAGCTCGTAGTCTTCCTCCACATCCATACTCTGCAGGCGTTTAAGTTGCTCCGGGGACAAAATTTTGGAAAGATCCGTGTCTGCACCCATATTTTCTATATTTGTCACTAGTCGCCCGCCTTCCTTGTAGATTTATCGGTTGTAAAGCGCCCGCCCCCGGTATTATTTTATGCCAGGGGCGTGGCACCTTGATTAGCCGTAGATTAGATACTACTAATCTATTGGCTTTGCCCCATCGGGAACTTTGTAACCGTTGTCGATAAACCATTTGTAAGCGCCTGGATGCAATGGCAGGAAGGTATTGGTACCTATAGCGGTGGGAAGAGTTTCAGCTGCCGCTTTGTGAATTTGCAGCATCCTGTCGTTGTTTGTCATAATTGCGTCAACTATTTCATAAACCAGATTTTCCGGCAGGTCCTTATGTGCTATGGCCCAGTTAAATACATTAATTGTTGTTAAGTCTTCAGATAAGACGTCATAAGTTGCTTTGGGAATAACGGATTCTGTCCAGTATGGGTAGGCTGCCAGGATTTTCTTTCTCTCTTCGGCATTGGGGCCAAAGAGTACAACGTTGTCGGCGCCCACTGTGGAGTAGTACTGAATCAGGCCCCCCATGGGCAGGCCTGTTGCCTGGCTGTTGGCCTGAATCATGCCGTCGATCTGGCTCTCAACCTGGTCTGCTGTACCGCCCCAGACTACATCAGCATTTATGCCAAGCAGTTTAAGAATCAGGGGATGGTATGTGCCGGGAGTTCCACCGGTGGGGCCGACTCCCACTACTTTGCCTTCTAAATCACTGAGGCCTTTGATACCGGTATCTTTATGCGCCCACCAGTGGGAATAGGTGCTGTACATGGGGAATAAAGCGCGGACATTGGTATGCGGGTCATTCTCAAAAGCAGTGCCTTTGGCGCCTGTCCAACCGTCAAAGCCGATGCCCATGGTGATCATGCCAAGCTGCAGTTCGCCGTCATGGACAAGCATCATGTTGTCGGCGGGGCCGCCGGTAGCTTCCACACTGGTTGGAATGCCTACTATTTCTTCAACCAGGCTCGCCCATCCGCCATAAACAAAATAAACTCCTCCCGGGGCTGCAGTACCTAAAGCCAAGTTTGACGGCCAATTAGCCTTGGGATCAGTGGTGTCAACGGGCGGTGGATCTGCTTTCTTACCGCAGCCTACCGCTACCATGCTCACAACCAACAGAAGCACCAGACACAATAATAATCCTTTTTTCTTCATCTTCAATATAAACCCTCCTCTTATTTTTGTCTGATTTTAGGATATGATTGAATCCTACCTCATTCTTTCCCCCCTTCCAAGTTTGAATATTATAATAATTATTTACCTATTTTTAGCAAAGTTATGCTTCAAATAGCAGGTCAGGAGTACTTGTAGTACCTGAGATGGAAACATGAAACACAGATACTACTATTATAATTTAATCATATAACTTTTTTTCGGACAAGTTTTTGTTCATATTGTTCTGTAATTTTTAAATATTGTATACAAATCTAATAATTATAATAGAATATTTATTCGGTTTTGCCGGAATAATTCCTTTGTCAAATTCTAACTGCTTGCTGACATGAGCGAATGTAGTGAGAAGTAGATTATTTTTAGACGTTAATCATGCCTGATCACTGCTATAAAATGGGGGAGGACTTTAAATCTTACCAAATCCCCTATTTTAACTTCTTTTTCCGGGTGAATGTGGGTCAGCAAATCCCGCCTCGTTCCATTATCAAAAACAATTTCGACTACCGCATCAATGGATTCCCCGGTATAGGTTGACTCCTTTATGCGACCTTTGATTTGACCTTCAGGATCCATTTCAAAACTATCCGGCCTGATTGAAATATATACTTCCTCTCCAGACTTGAGGCCATGGGTATGGCTGCATGGTATTATCCCCAGGTCAGTTATCACGGACTCTTCGTCCCTGGCCATTTTCCCCTCTAAAATGTTAGATTGGCCTACAAAGGTAGCGACAAATTTATTTTCAGGATACTGATAAATTTCCCGGGGTGTACCCATTTGCTGGACAACTCCTTCATTCATAACTACTATACTATCAGAAATGGCCAATGCATCTTTCTGGTCATGGGATACAAAAATAGCAGTTGCTCCCGACTCTTTAATAATACGCTTTACTTCAAGGCGCATATGAACTCTCAGGTCTGCGTCCAAATTACTGAAGGGTTCATCCAATAATACCACAACGGGTTTCCGTGTCAGCGCCCTGGCCAACGCAACCCTTTGTTGCTGCCCCCCGGACAATTCGTGGGGATAGCGTTTTTCATACCCCTTTAAGTTAACTAATTCGATAACCTCCGTTATTCTTTTGTTATGGTCATTGGCTTTATAACCAAACCCAATATTTTTAAAAATATTAAGATGTGGAAACAGGGCATAGTCCTGAAAAACCATTCCCACTCCACGCTTTTCCGGTGCTATCCATGTATTGCTGTCACTTACTACCTTGCCGGCTAGAGCTATACTGCCGACATCGGGCCTTTCAAAGCCGGCTATCAGACGAAGAGTCGTTGATTTACCGCAGCCACTGGGCCCAAGTAATGTAACGATTGAGCCTTTTTCCACAGCTAAGGAGAGATTTTTTACAGCTGGTTCTTCTGTCCCTGCATACTTTTTTGATACTGCTTTTAATTCTATATCAAACATATCTTCTCACCTCTAGTATTTACTTAACATATAGCGCAGGGGAATAATAGATACTATGATAATCAGCAAGGCTGCCGGTGCAGCCAGATGATAAATTGCTTCATGAGCTTCAAAATATACCCGCACTGCCAAGGTATCAAAGCCCGGGGGGCGCAGCATGAGGCTGACCGGAAGCTCTTTAATGGAACTGACAAAAACAAGGGCTCCTCCGGCCAGGACTCCCGGCAGCATATTAGGAAGAATAACCTTAAGCATGACCTTCCAGGGCGGGTAGCCAAGGCTGCGGGCTGCCTCATCAATTCTGGGTGAAATAAGGCTTAATGACGCCTCGCCCGCTTGCATGGACTGTGGCAGAAAACGTACAACAAAAGCTATGGCAATCATATAGAAAGTCCTGTAAAGTGCAGGTATATGGTTGTTAAAGATAAAAATAAAACCCAGGGCAACAATAACTCCGGGAAGTGCGTATCCACCGTAAGCCAATCTGTCAATAATACCTGAAATAACAGATGGATAACGGTTTTTTAAATAAATAACCGGCATAGCAAGCAGCATGCATAGTAAAGCCGCAAAACCGGAAATCCTTAAACTGTTCAGCGCAAAACCAAAAAACCTTTCATTAAGGGCCCCCATACGAATGCCAATATTGGACCAATATACAAGTACACTGACCGGCAGAAATACAGATACAAAAAATATTGCACTGACATAAAGAAGCGCCAATGGTTTCCATTTTCCCAACTGCAAGATTGAAGGTTCCCTATAAGAGTTTGCTGTTTGATAATATTTATTTTTCTTGCGTGTGCCGGACTCGATCCATAGTATAACCACAGTCAAAGCTATTAGCACCAGGCTTAGTACAGCAGCGGAGGCAGTATCAAAACTGGCCCTTTGGAAGTAAATAGCCGCAGTAAAAGTTACATAGCGGAGCATGGCAACGGCGCCAAAATCGGACAGCACATAAAGGGAAACAAGAATGGCTCCGGCTCCGATTGCCGGGCGCAAAAAGGGGAGATTGACCTTCCAGAATATTTGTGAACTGCTCATGCCAAGGGAGCGGGCTGCTTCTTCAAAGTTACGGTTCATTTTACGGAGAGCTGCGCTTGCAATTAAATATACGTAGGGATAAGTGAACATGCTCAATACAAAAAAGATTCCCCAAAATGAAAAGATATTTACCCGGTAATCACCAAATGAATTTACCAGCCATGGTGTGTCCCGCCAAAAATCCCGGGCCCATCCGCTGCGCCCAAATACAATAATATACGTTACAGCTCCTACATAAGGAGGTATGACCAGGGGGAGAGCTAATAACCAGCGCCAGATATTTCTGCCGGGTATGTCGGTACGTATAACGATCCATGCCAATGAAACCCCAACTATTACAGTACATACCGTAACGGCAGCTGTAAGAGAAAGGGTGTTCCATAATAATCTGGGAATTCTCTCATCAAGCAGGCGCATCCAGCGTTCGGCTCCTGCAAAGAGTGAACGCCATATAACATAAATAATTGGAATTGACATGATTATTGCAACAGTAAGGCCAAACAGAAGCAGCACCGGTCCCGGAGGGTTACCATGCCAGATATTAAGCCATATTCTTCTGAGAAAAAGGAGAATGGTTGGGGAAGTTTCTTCCCCAACCTCGGAATTTTGCTTAATGTTTAATTGTGACATATTATTATTTTTCATTATGCACTCCCAAAGCTGCCCTTTTTAAGTTTATTTTAAATCAAGATCTAATCCGGAGGCCTCAATTAAGGCCCTTGTATCTTGAAAATAATTCCCAAGCTCTTTGATGGGCATATTCTGAAGTTTCAAATCTTTGAAATCGATAATATGCGGCTGAACTGCAGGTGGATAAACTGCGCCAAACTGTGAGTTAATCAAAAGCTCCAGGGATGCTCCCACAAATGCTGCCTGATTTTCAGGAAGCAGCAGCCACTCAAGGAAAGCAATGGCGTTTGCGCCATTGGGCCCGCCTTTGACAAGGCCGACTCCTGCTGCATTGGCAACGGCGCCCATCTGCCCTTGGCCCTGGTCAAGATAAATGAAACCTACATTGTTGTTGGTGGGTTCTAATAACTGTTGATGGAAATAGTAGTTGTTCACAAGGCCGAAGGTATGTTCACCGGCCCCAACAGCTTTGCGGATTTCACTATGGCCCTGATAAATGCCCGCTGAATTTTTTCTGATGGCATCTATCCATTCAGCTGTTTTCGCATCGCCCCACTCATAACGGAGAGCTGATACGTGCCCGATCATGCCGCCGTTGCCGCCGCGGGTAATTGCGTAGCCGTTTTTAAGCTGTGCCCACTTGGGATCAAATAAATCTTCAGCGCTCCTTGGCATTTCTTTTTCAGTAATCAGGTCCTTATTGTAGATAAAACCCCGTGCCCTCAGTGAAATAGCAATATATGCGTTGTCATCAGACCGGAAATTGGCAGGAATTGTTTCTATACCCTTTGGATTTGCTCCTTGCAGCAATCCTTCAAGATGTAAGTATCCCAAAGCTCCCAGGTCGTTTGAAATAAATATGTCAGCCTGAACATTTCTTGCTTCCTCAACAATTTGCAATTCTTTGGCCCCATGCAGTGGCAACACTTTAATCCCTGTGTCGGCAGAAAATTTATCGAGCAGTTCCTGAGTGAATCTTTCATTGCGGCTTGAGTAGACAACCAGCTGTCCCGGGTCGGTGTTAACATTTTCTGAGCCTTTTGGCGGTGCAGCCGGTGTATTTGCCTTTTTCCCACAACCTGTTGCATAAAGGCTTAATGATAAAATTGCGACTAACAATACTATAATTGATTTCTTGGATTTAATCATATTAGACTCTCCCTCTTCTCATTGTGATGATAATCATTCTCAGGTGGGCTGTTAAAAAAAACTAATTGCTCTAATCTTAATATGTATCTACCTCCCCGTGGATAATGCGATTGAAAATCGTTCTCATTGAGTGCGTCAATGTCATTATATTCATAATATTTAGCGTTGGCAAACTCCGTTTTCATCTCTTACAGCTTGTTATTGGGAGTAAAGATATCTTTACCTTCTTCACAGTTGGATTTTTAAGGTTTATTGCTGTTTTACACTTATACGTTTATTTACTTCCCCTTTCCTTAACATATATCGACTAAAAAGAAAACCAGGGGTTACCCCCTGGTAATATTGAATTTCTAACAGTGTGTTGTGACCACCTGTTCAGTTACTACAAAACGCAATCCTTTACTCTCCCTCAGCATCTCTTTGACCTCTGCATAACTTGTCAGGAGACACCCGTCACACAGATCAGATTCTGCGCCGGGTGTCACCAACTCAAGGTAATAGTAAGGCATCTTTCTCCCCCCTTGCCATGCAGGGAGTATTCTACACAGCAAGGGCCAATTCCTCCAAATATTGCCCTGGAAATAATTTACTTATGGCGCTTACTTTACAACTGTTGCTGTGGTATGGACACGGTTAACCACTTTACTGCTGACACTGCCTAGGAGCATCCCTTTGAATGCCCCTAATCCCCTGCTGCCCAGCACCAGAAGGTCAAAGCCCTCCTCTTCTGCAATTCTGACTTGCAATCAGTGCCGCATATTCCAGCGCTTTCATAGAATCCGCCGATCCGTCGGTAGTAACTAACACTTTATACATACTTTCCCTCCCTCTATATTGTTTACAAAATTACTTCTCCGGGTAAGAAAAAAATCCCTGCCGGCCATGCAATTTTCTGCTGAGTTTCAGTATCCTCTGTTCTGGTCTACCAGGTTAAGAGAGGGCACATCTCCTTTTATGTAGTCACTAAGGTTAAGGCAGAAGATATCTGTTGTGATTTTAAGATAATCAGGTGCGCCTCCTCCCATGTGTGGTGTAATAAGCACATTGTCAAGTGTCCACAACTCAGCGTCAGGTGGCAGCGGTTCCGGGGTGGTAACATCAAGCCCGGCACCGGCTATTTTCTTTTCCTTTAAGGCTTCAATTAACGCCTCCTGGTCAACCACATCGCCTCTGGCCATATTGATCAGGTAGGCGCTGCTTTTTAGCAAAGAGAGTTCCTCCCTGCCAATCAGGTGATGCGTTTCCTTAGTAGAAGGCACTATGATGACTAAAAAATCCACGCGCGGCAGCATTCTATGCAACTCTTCCGAAGACAGGACTTCATCAACGCAGTCGACCGGAGTAGGGTTCTTTTTTGTGCCGATAACTGTCATGTTAAAGGCTTTAGCCCTGCGTGCCAGCTCCTGTCCGATACTGCCCAGTCCGGCGATGCCAAGTGTTTTGCCGGCGAGAGTATCTATGTCCCACCTCTTCCAGTTGGACTCGCGTTGCTGTAAAACGAATCTGGGAAACAGGCGTACAAAAGACAGCATGAAAGCAAAGATATGCTCAGTCATCTGATTGGCGTGCACTCCGCGTGAATTTGTGAGAATAATGCCTCTCTCCTGCAGGCCCAGGCGTAAAAACGCGTCAACGCCGGTGCTCAGAGCGTGCACCCATCGCAGTTGCCCGGCTTTTTCAATTATTTTCCTGTTCAGCTTAAAACCGTAAGAAACCAGTACTTCAGTGTCCGGCAGATGAATTTCCAGTTCTTTGTCATCAGTAACCACAACAACTTCTGCACCTGCGGCAAGTAGCCGAATCCTTTCTACCTGCTCAGGCGGCACAGGAGCATTGAGCACAATCTTCACTGAGTTCCCTCCCACTGCTTGATGTTTTATTTAAGCTTTGACGCAAGTATGCTTTTTCCTTTTTTTCTTTCCTCATTAAACTGCATATTCTTCAATAATACTTAAAAAATATTCTACAAGATGCGGGTCAAAATGTGTACCCGAGCATTTTTTCAGTTCTTCCACAGCTTTTTCCTTAGTTTTGATTGTGCTGTAAGGCCGGTGGTTTGTCATAGCATCGTAGGCGTCAACAATGGCAAGTATGCGGCACTCAATCGGGATTTCTTCCCCCTGCAGGCCCAGGGGGTATCCTTTTCCGTCCCAGCGTTCGTGATGCCGCAGAATAAGGTCTGCAACCGACGCCAAATCAGGGGAAGAGCGGGCGATACGATAGCCTTTCTCAGAATGCTGCCGCATAATGTCCCATTCACTGTCTGTCAGCATACCTTTCTTAAACAAAATGCGGTCCGGGATTCCAACCTTGCCCAGGTCGTGGACCTGTGCAAGCAGGGCAAGGTCAGTCATCTGCTGGGAGGGAAGCTGCAGTTCCTGTCCTACTTTAAAGCACAACTCCTGCAGGCGGACAGCATGGCCGTCAGCAATGTAGTCGCTTTCCGACAGCGCAGCTAACAGGGCGCTGACAATTTGGCCCCTGGCGCTGGCACTGCGGTATAATTTTTCATGGTACATCCGATTGTCCGCTTTCTTAAAACATTCATCGAGGCTGCTGCCGGCCTCTGCGGTTGCCAAACCCAAAGAAATACTCAGTGGAAGTTCAGGATTATGCAGGTTGTGTTTTTCAAAAGCTTCACGAATACGCCTGATAACGTTTTCACCTACATCCTCTTGGGTTGCCGGCAAAATAGCTGCAAATTCATCTCCTCCAACCCTGGCCAGAACATCATCTTTACGCAGCGCGCTTTTTAGCACATTGGCAGATGTGACCAAAAGCCGGTCGCCATAAACGTGCCCCATCGAATCATTCACAAGTTTTAACCCGTCAAGGTCAGCCAAAATTATGGAAACATGGTAGACCCCTGAGACTTTCAAACTCTGCAATTTTTCCTCGAAGTAAGTCCTGTTGTAGAGTCCTGTCAGTTGATCGTGCGAGCTCAGGTATCTTAGTTTCTTTTCAATTTGGGAGCGCTCGGTTGTATCGCGGGCTATTCCCCTGAAGCCGGCGGCTTTGCCGTTTTTATCTTTGATTAATGATATGGACACCTCTGAATTTGCGGTGCTGCCGTCCTTGCGGGTAATGTCCAGCATAAAACCGCGTATGGGTTTTCCGGTTAGAAATACCTGGTTAAAAGTCCGGTAAACAATTCCAGGGTCCTGGTAATAGTCGCGATAGTTTAGCCCCATGAGTTCATCCCTTGAATACCCTAAGGACATGCAGAGAGCATTGTTAAAAAAAGTAAAGTTGCCGGCCAGATCAACTTCATAGTAACCTTCTTCAATGGAAGCCAGAATCTCACGGTACCTCTCCTCAGATTCCTTTAATGCCTCCAGGGTGAGCAGATGCTTAAGGGCAGAACCTATTGGGTGTGTTAAAGCTTCCAGGAAAGCTGTTTCTCTTTGAGTCAGGGTTCCTTTTTTCAACTCTTTCAGGTCTATGTGCCCAATTGCTTCCTGACCACTCAAGACCGTTATTAATACGTTGTCGGCTTCCACTCGGACCACTGGCCCGACATTCTCAAGTTTTCCGTCAACTGCCAGAGTGATAGAACCATGCCTTGCTTTTGTTATTTCTTTAAGCTTGTTTAATATTAACAGCTTGGCCTCGCTGAGATTGGATATATCCGTCAGAGAAGATAACAGCTCTATCTGAGCCTGGCGATAGGTTTCCACTCTTTTAAGATCCGTAACATCACGAAATATCTCAAGCATGCAATCCTCACCGGCAGAGTTTTGGATAGGAATACTGATAGTATCATACGTTTTACCCGCTTTGGCAGAATACCATTCGTAGCGTACAGTACTGCCGTCAAATACCTCGTGGCTCTTGCACCACTCGCACACTTCAGTCCTGTCATGGAAATAAGTGTAGCATTTTTGTGAATCCAGCGGGCCGAACTCGCGTGCAAAGGCCGGGTTGCTGTACTCAATCTCAAATTTTTGATTGATGATATAAATGCCGTCTGCCATGGAGTCAAGAATGCTTTTCAGCCTGTTGCGCTCCAGCTCTATCCGCTTGCCGTTCCCTTCTCTCATAATTCCTCCTGATTTTTTGTAATTTTCAATATATTCAACATAATGGCAGATTTTCCTCTTTATATTTGACAAACAAAAATTACCTTAAACTATTTTTGCAGTTAGAGCATACAATGTTTAGGGTGGATGATAGTGATCAGTCTATAAAATTCGGTTCAAACTGCAGGGAAAAGCAATTACCCTGTTGAATTCTTATCAAAGCTGGATAAAAACAGTTAATCACTCACGCAAATCGTATAAGTGATAGAAAGGGGTTATGTGTATTAATATCGCATTTTTTCTCATCCCCAAAAAAGAGGTTGTCTACCTGCTGCTGACGTGCACCATGCGACAGGCAATTGAAAAAATGGAATATCATCGCTATACTGCTGTACCCATAATAGATGGCGAGGGCAAATATGTCGGTACAATCACAGAGGGCGATTTTCTCTGGAAACTTAAAAACACCCCGGGACTGAGTTTTGAAGACACTGGGAGGATACCCCTGCAGGACATACCCTGGCGAACAGAAAATGCCCCGGTGCGCATTGATGCCAAAGTAGACAGCCTGCTCTCACTGGCAATTACTCAAAACTTTGTACCCGTAGTCGATGACAACGATGTGTTTATCGGGATTATCAGAAGGCGGGAAATCATAGGATACTTAGCAGAGTTGCTGGCTAAAAACAACATAATCAGGTAATAATTTTCAGCAATAAAGCTGCCTTGCCATAAAAGCAAGACAGCTTTTTGTTTGCTCTATATTTAGATTGACAGGCAGAAAAATTTTATTAACATCAACCATTCTTTCGTCATTTTGCTATAATCTTACTCAGCCTGAGGCCATACTGGTTACCGACAGCCACAATTTCGGCCCTGGCAATGCGTTTACCGTTAATTAATATTTCCGCGTCATCCCCTACCTCGGAGTCAAGCTCCACCACAGAACCTTCTCCCAGTTGCAGCACTTCTTCCAGCGGTATTCTGACCCTGCCAATAATACCCTGTACTTCAATAGTAATATTTTTTATAAGGTTTAGTTCCTCGTCCATTTCACTACCGGTACAGTGTGTGATGTTTTGCTCTGTCATATAATCCATCCCTTCAACGCAGTATATTAAAATTTACCTAAGCTTCAATATCCGTTCCTCGGGACCAATAATCTGCTTAACACGAATACCGTAATTCTCTCCTACGACAACAACTTCACCAAGAGCTATCACGTTGTCGTTAACATGAAGTTCAACATACTCACCGACAAGATTCTCAGTTTCTATGATCATACCTGGTTTAACCGCCAGTAGTTCCTTTAGCTTTTTTGTGGTTTTGCCCACAACTACACTGCTTTTTACAGGCACGTCCAGAATTAATTCCAAATTTCTTGTTACTGCGCTCATTCCCTCCCCTCCTCTTCATTAATAATCTCTGTGATCACTCCGGCCATCTTTGTACCGACAGTGCCGAGGTTGATCCTGAATTTTGTCTTACCTTCAAGGCAGAGGTCGACCGGCTTATCTATCTGGCTGTCTAGAAGAATAATATCGCCTTCCTCAAAATTCAGAAATTCTGATACTGAGATGGTCGTTCTCCCCAACACTGCCGTCAATTCAATTTCGGTAACTTTAATTTTTTTCTCCAGTGTTAGCAGCGCTCTGGTAGCATCCCATTCTGTTTTTGATTGCCTGGCATACCAGTTTTGACTTGAGAGTTGAGTCAAAATAGGTTCCAGGGTTATATAAGGCAGGCAGAGGTTAATGTAGCCGTCATTTCCTGCAATCCTGGCAGAAAAACTTATCAGCGCTACGGCCTCGTTTGATACAAGCAGCTGACTGAACTGGGGGTTGGTATCCAGGGAATCGATTTGTGGAGAAATATGAGCAATATCTTCCCAGGCGTAACTCAAGTTATTTAAGATTTTTTCATTTACCCTGCGCATTACGCTTAATTCTATTTCTGTTAGTTCCCGCGTTTTCTTGATAAGCTTGCCTTCGCCGCCAAACAGGATATCTATGATGGGATAAGTAAAAAAAGAGTTCGTCTCAAGGATGGCACTTCCATTTGTATCAGAAAGTCTGAATATTGTTACAAGAGTCGGCAGCGGTAGGGAATAAATGAACTCCTCGTAGGTCACCTGGCTGATAGACTCCAGTTTTACTGTGGCAGGCATCCGGAGGTATGCTGTCAAAAAATTTGTCAGCATGCGCGCAAAATTTTCATGAATATTCTTTAGCGTCCGTATTTGCTCTTTGGAGAATTTATTTGGCCGCTTAAAATCATAGAGATTCATTTTTTTATCATGCCGTGTTTTATTGTCCTGCTGCTTTGGCAATAAATCTCCGGTACCTAAGGCACTGATGATAGACTCTATTTCAGACTGTGACAGAACATCCTTCGCCATTAAAATCCTCCTTTAAAATATTGCAGTTTTATGTCATATTCAAACAGTATTTTTGGTTATTGCAGGAAATAAAGCAATATGCGAGAATTAACTATTCCATATTTAATTTTACAGGGGAGGCTGCCGGCATGGCAGGACAAGACTATAAAACAGATGCTCCGGACGCCAGTCAGGTTGAAAAAAGCCCGGTAGAAATAAGAATCAGTAGTGACGGCCTCTATGCTTCCTTGAAGGTTAAAAAACAACTTGACTTAGGCCGGATATACGAACTTCTAAGCGCAGCAGGTGTTATTTATGGTATTGATCATCAGGCTGTAGAAACGGCCTTATCACTTTTTAACGGTGAATGGGTAGTCGCAGCCACGGGGCTTCCGCCTCAACCTGGTGCAGATGCGCGCCTGGAAGTTTATTTTGCAGTTGAACGTACAGTTATTCTGCCGGAAGACGGCTTAGAGAAGATAGATTACAGGGATAAAGGCGCCGTCCCCTCCACTGTAAGTGAGACTTTGCTGACGAAAAAGGTTCCGGCAGTGCCCGGTAAACCGGGCAAAACGGTGACCGGGAAAGAGATTCCTGCGCCGCCTGTAAAAGATATCTTCCTGAGAGCAGGTAAAAATACATATTTCAGTAACGATAAACTGCAGGTTTTTTCCGCTGTCCTTGGCCGGCCTCTTCTGGACAGGCAGGGGAGGCACTACACTATAACAGTTGAGCCTGTTTTCTCTCTGAACAGTGATGTGGATTTGAGTTCCGGCCACATCAGGTTTCAGGGGGATATAATAATTAAAGGCAAAGTAACCGAGTCAATGGAAGTCCATTCAGGCAGAAGCGTGCAAGTCTTTGGCAGCGTAAATGGCGCGCTCATTAAAGCGGAAGGTGCTGTTTCTGTACGTGGCAATGTGATAAACAGCAGCATGTTGGCAGGAACTCGCCAGTATTTTGGTTTTCAGCTTTACCCTTATCTTGTCGGGTTTGAGTCGACACTGGCGGAGATTTTAAGCGCCTATCAGCAGATTAAAAGTGCGCCGGGTTATGAAGATGCCCGCTTCGGCTTTATCCTTGATATCCTGGTTGAAAAGAAGTTCTACGGCTTTAGGGGCCAGATTGAAAAACTCTCTCAGGCTGCGGCAATCGACTTTCCCCATGATTTCAGCAAGGATTTAATTTACGCGGTTTCTTCCCTGACAAACCAATTAAATGAATTCAAACGTCTGCCTTACCAGGAATTAAACAATGCTGTGGAGCTTCTGCAGACGGCAGCCACTGTAAAAAAGCTTCTCAGTATCAATTCTGCCGACAAATGCGATATTAATGCCTTATACTGCCTCAACTCCCGCCTGGTGGCCAGTGGGAAAGTTACTATAGCCGGCCAGGGGTGTTTTCACACGGATATCACTTCTTATGACAGCATTGAAATTAACGGTGTTGCCCGCGGAGGCACTATCAGGGCCAGGAAAAATATCAGGGTCAATACGGTAGGGTCAGAAGCTGCTGTTGTTACTAATGTCATTGTGCCGCAAGACCAGGCAGTATTTATAAATAAAGCTTTTGAAAACACCATAGTTACTGTGGGTGAAAGCTCCTACAAGTTTAGCTCGCAGAGAAGCAGAGTGAAAATCTGTTTTAATAAAGATACAGGACGCATAGATTTGGCCGTATTCTAATTTTCTCTTGCCTATATCGGCAGTTTTTGGCTACTCTTTAAAACGTCTGCTTGCGTCAGGATGAATGCTTCAGCTTTTCATACAACTCTGCCGCTAATGGCGTAAGAGGCGCTGTTGATGCTCGGGAAATTTCCCTGGCCACCATCTCCCACCACACATCTTCCTGCAGCCCTTTTTCGCCTAAAGTGGCCGTTAGCATCCCTTTAATCATTTTTTCATAGAAAACAGCGGTAAAATCCGCAGCACCCTTCTTCATTTCCTGCTCGGAAGGATTCTTTTTTTCCACAAGCATAGCATCTGCTGTCCCCTGAGAAAAATTATTTACTTTCATAAAGCCTCCTTTTTGGCAGGATTGCTTTCTTCTGCCGATAAATTTATTTACGGATTTGATTGGCGATGGCCCACATGTCGTCAGCCGTCTTCACTGCCCGGGAGCTTAATTCATAGGCCCTTTGGGCCAGGATAAGACTGGTCATCTCCTCTATCATACTGACATTGGAGTATTCCAGGAATTTCTGCCTGACGGCGCCCAAACCTGCGGTACCAGGCCTGCCTCCTACCGCTTCTCCCGAATTTTCTGTGGCCAGCCAGAGATTTCTGCCCATAGATTCTAATCCTTCCGGGTTTTTAAATCTGTAGATCGCAGCCTCGCCTTCACCGGTTACTTCACCGGCATCATTATAGAGTCGCACCAAGCCGTCACTGTCAATACTGATTGTGGTAAATTCCTTCCCTGACAAGTGGGGCGGCAGCATATCCACCAGGTACCCGTCCTCTGTTACAAGCCTTAATGCTGAATCCAGGGTAAAGCCGCCTGCACGTGAAAAGCCGGCGCGACCGTCGGGAAGCCTTATCTGAAAAAAGCCATCCCCAAGAATTGCCATATCAAGCTCTCTGCCTGTTTCCTGAAGCATACCCTGTGAAAAATAAGTCTTGGCAACCGCCGGCTTGACCCCCTGACCCACCAGCAACTTCTCCTGTTCGTTTAACGCCGCCGGTTTCCCTGCGCTGCGCGCAGAGCTGTATAAGAGGTCCTGAAAATGGACTTCTTTCTTTTTGAAACCGATTGTGTTTATATTGGCAACATTGTTAGCTATAGTGTCGACTTTAAAAGATTGGGCGAGCATACCGGCAGCGCTGTTCCACAGTTTTCTGATCATTAATTTTCCCCCCCTGTCTTAGCGCAGTCTTCCAACTTCATTAATACTCTTGCCGAGAATTTCATCCTGGGCCTGCAGAGACTTTTGGTTTGCCTCATAAACACGCATAACACTGATCATATCAACCATTTCCCTGATTATATCCAGATTCGCCCTCTCCAGCATACCCTGCCTGACCTGCCCCAAACCCTGCGCAGAAGGCGCGGCAGCCACGGCTTCAAAAAGGTTTTGTCCCTTCTTCTCCAGCTTTTTCAGATCCTCTGCGGAAAAAACAGCGAGCCCGAGCTTTGCAACAAACCTCTTTTTCTGCCCGTCAGCCTCCCACACTTCCCCGTCCTCATCCACATCCACATTGCTGCTGCTTAGTGTAATCGCTCGTCCACCCACGTCCAAAACCTGATAGCCATCGCCGGAAACCAAAAATCCATCTCTGTCCATACCAAAAGAGCCGTCCTTTGTATACCTTATTCCTGCGGGCGTCTGCAAAGTAAAAAACGCGGCGCCGGTGAGTGCCAGGTCCAGATCCCGTCCTGTCTCCTCCAGCATACCTGGAGAGTAAATTGTTGCTATGGACTGAAGGACAGGGCTTTCAGCTAAACCACCAAGCGATGAAGCCTGCCCTTTGCCCGTAATGGCAAGCAGTTCTTCAGAAAAACTGCGGACCAGAACAATATCTTTTTTGAAACCTGTGGTATTGCTGTTGGCTAAATTATTGCTTATTACTTCCTGTTTTTTGCTTTCAACCGCCATTCCCCTGGCAGAAGCATACAGCCCTCTGAGCATAAAAACCCTCCTTCTTCATCGACGGTCGCCGGTTTTGTTATATATTTCTTAGCCCAAGCACTAATTGCACCTCACCCTTTCCCCTTCGCACCTGCCTGGCGATCTCTGCCAGGGGAACCCCCAGGTCATGCAGCAAATAGATGTCATTATGCAGGCGCGCCCTTTCCAGGTAATCTGCAGAAGGTATATTGTCTTCCCTCGCGTGCCGGGTTGGTTTCTCCACAGCTTTGTCCTCACCGGACGACAACCTTTTCTCAACTCTCAGCATGAGATGAGTTACCAGTTCTTTCTGCTCACTCAGTTCAGCCAATCGCGCTTCCACTTTTTCTTTAAGTTCATACAGCATACCGCTGTCGGCCGCATTTTGCATGGCCGGAAATAAAGCATCCTGGAAATTGACGGCGCCTTTTGCTTTATCGCCTTCTCCAAACGGCAAAGCGGTTGTCGGCAACCCATTATTTTTTCTGCAGACAGTGCCAAAAGAACAGACTGTCAGAATAATGCCGGCAAATATTAAAAAATAGGCCATTTAATCCTCCTTTAGCTGGTGGCGCAGCTTTAACATAATCCTGCTGTGAATTTGCGACACTCTTGATTCTGAAATATCAAGGACCTGCCCTATTTCCTTTAAAGTTAACTCATCCTGGTAGTAGAGGTGTAATATAAGCTGTTCTCTCTCCGACAGTGTATCTACCGCTCCAGCCAATTTGCCCTCCTGCTCTTTTTTAATAAGGCTGGCCTCGGGGTTTACCCACTCACTTTGATCAGAAAGGTATTCTTCCACCTTCATGGCGTTTTCATCGGCAGCAAAAAGATATTCCTCCAGGTAGACAAGGCTTTTGCTGTTGATTTGAGCAAGCAGAGTATAAAGCTCCTGTGTGCTTATTTTCATATGCGCCGCCAGCTCTTCTTCACTGGGGCTCCTCCCCAGGGCCGCGCTTAATACTGAGTTGGATTTTTCCACTTCCCTGGTTTTTGAGAGCAGGCTGCGGGGAAGCCAGCTCATTTTACGCAGTTCATCCAGCATAGCCCCTTTAACCCGCAGCGGTATATAATTCTTTAACGGGCCTTTAGCCGGGTTATACTTCTCCAGTGCATCGAGCAGGCCCATTATCCCGCTGCTGACGAGGTCATCCCTGTCCACGTGGCCTGGCAGTCCCATAGCCAGGCGGCTGGCAATACGGCCTACCACCGGCAGAAATTTTTTAATAATCTCTTCACGGGAACCATCTAACATTGCATATCCTTGCTGCAGCACAGTAATCCCCCCTGATAGTCGAATCTTCGCTTTTGTTTCAAGGCGCAGTCGTTATAAAATCCTCTTTCTGGAAAGATTAAAAATATAATTTATTATCCTGTCACGTTGTTTTTCTTCAATAGCTGTAAAACTGAGGCCATAATTATAGCTGCCCGCCTTAACGGGAGAGGGGACCACCCGTACAACTTTACCCCCAGCGGTAACTATAACAGGCTCTTTATCCGATTTTTCGCCAATGAATATTTTCAACTTTAGTGCTGTGCCCCTGTCTAGCCTGGTGTCGCAGGTAAACTTGATTCCTCCTCCACCGATATCCAGGGTTTTTGCCTTACACCATGGAACCGGCAGACTATTATTTTCTTTGTCTTTTGCGTCTATGACAAGTTGAAATTCTATATCCAAAACAGCAGGGTGGCGGTAATAGTTGCGCCGCTGCTTGCGCGTCAGGCTGAGAGGCTTTTGCAGCATCAGCAGATAAAACCCGTTCTCAGCCCTTAGGCCCAAAACAGCCGTTGTGAAAAAAAACATGGCGCTCCCTTCAAAAAAAATTCCGTCTACCATTTCACCTTTTTGCGGCATAAAAGGGCTGCCTTTAAAAGTCGGCACTGTTACATAAATAATATTTTCCGACAGGTCATGAATGATTGTTTTATAAAAAAAATCATCTCCTGCCACTGCAATTTGTAAATTTTGATTAATATAAAAATAGTGCTTTTTTGACATAACATAAACCACCGTCACAAAAAGATTTTGGATATTTTTTCTAAGAAGCGTCTCATGCCTTCTTCACCCGCATTTAAATGGCCGGGTTCTGTAAGGTTAGCGGCTATTCTTTCTATACAAAGAGCCGCCCTGCTGTTTGGATAAGCCAGAAGAAATGGATGCTGTTCCCTGACGGAGCGTGTTACCGCACTGTCTGTAGTAATACAGCCCACATACTGCAGTGACAACTGCAGGTACTTCTGTGTCACACGTAAAAACCGTTCTGCCACCTCATCACCCTCTTTCTCATTTTTCACCTGGTTGACAAGCAGTTTAACTTCACGGTGCAATTGGTACTGACTGATAATTTTAGTAATGCTGTAGGCATCTGTAATGGATGTAGGCTCGGGATTGGTAATTACAAGGACATCACTCGCCGCTGTTATAAACCCAAGCACTGATTTTGAGATGCCCGCCCCAGTGTCTATTAATAAGATTTCCGCACTCTTCTCCAGTTCCAGGAGCTGTTTTAACAGCAGCCTCCGCTCAAGCCCTTTCAGGTTGGCCATTTCCAGCAGGCCCGTGCTTCCCGGTACAATCTGTACTCCAAGCGGCCCAGCCAAAATTATCTCCTGCAGCCTTTTCTCTCCCCTCACAACATGGTGCATTGTATAGCGGGGTATCAAACCGAGTAATATATCCACATTTGCCATGCCAAAATCAGCATCAAAAATAACAACTTTTTTATTCAGGCGGGCCAGGGCCAAAGCAAGATTTACAGTAATATTGGACTTGCCCACTCCGCCTTTTCCGCTAGTAATAGTAATTACACGCATTTTATGTGACTTATTTTCTGTGCCTTCGTTTGCTGCAGCCATTTCCCTCAGTTTTTCTGCCTGATCAGCCATCTGAATCCTCCCCCAGCACCATGTCAGCCATCCTTTCGCCAGCGGCAGGTTCAATGTCGTCAGGCACATTCTGTCCTGTGGTTATATAATAAATGGGCAGAGATGTTATCCTGCATACATTCAGGAAATTACCGAAAGTGTCCGTCTCATCAATTTTGGTCAATATGAGGCCATTATAGCCGGTCTTGCTGAAAGCCTGTGCAATCTTACGCAGGTCCCGCACCTTGGTGGTTGCGCTGATTACCAAAAATACTGCTCCTGTGGCTATACAGTTGAGGTATTGCGCTGTTTCTGCAATCTGCAGCGGGTTTTGTGCGCTGCGCCCGGCTGTATCTATAAGGACAACATCAGAATCTTTAAATTTTTCTACAGCTGCTTTCATTTCTTCGACTGAATAAACAACACAGAGCGGTATGCCGGTTATTTCCGAATAAGCTTTAAGCTGTTCCAGCGCGCCTATGCGGTAAGTGTCTACTGTAATGATTGCAGTTTTTTTATTTTGCCGGTATGTAAAATCAGCAGCCAGTTTGGCCAGTGTGGTAGTTTTCCCCACACCTGTAGGTCCGACAAAAGAGATATACTTAATTTTTTTGGGCAATTCGGCAGTTAAAATGCTCTTGCTGAGCTTGCTTAACACCAATGTTTCCATGATTTCACTTGAAAGATTTTTACTATCCGACAGAGGGGCAATGCCGGAGAGGAGATCTGTGGCATATTCACTCTCCACATCATTTCCGATAAGCCTTTTTTGCCAGTAAGCCAGCGTTTTGTCTCCTTCAGTGGCATTAATCTCCTGTTGAGATAATATTTTCTGCATCATGTTTTTTAACTGTACAAACTCCTCACCCACATTGGGGCCGTCACTTAAAGCACTGTGGTATTTATCTTTCTTTTTTTCTTCGCTGCTGTCCACAGCTGCGGTAATTTCCAGCATTTTGGGAAGAAAGTAGCCCTGGAAACCTTTGTGCCTTCTTTTCCTGCTTTCTATAATTACAGCATCAGGGCCCATCTCCCGCCGTATACGGGACAGGCCGTCCTGCATACTTAAAGCTGTGTATTTTTTTATTTTCATTATTTGCTCACCATCCCCACTGCTTCAACTTCTACACCCGGGATAATTTCATTGAAAGATAACAGGATTAGCTGTGGCAGAGACCTTTCCAGCAGCCTTTTCAGAGGCAGTCGTATGCGGGGTGAAACCAGCGCAATGGGCTGTCTGCCCTTCATGGTCATTTTCTCCGCCTGGGAGACAAGGCTGTTTAAAATCCCCTTAGTCAGTCCGGGATCCAAAACAGGATATGTACCCTGTGGCGTATGCTGCAGTGAATCAGCAATTTTTTGTTCCAGTTCCGGGTCCAATGTCAGCAAATACAGTTTGTTGTTCTCACCGGAAAACATGCTGCAAATTGTACGCGACATTGACTGGCGCACCATTTCTGTCAGGTAATCAATATCTTTGCTTTCGGTGGCACGGTCGGCCAGGGTTTCAAGGATAGTAACCATGTCTTTGATTGGTATCTTTTCTTTTAGGAGGTTCTGCAGTACTTTTTGCACTTCGCCCACAGACAGCAGGTTGGGGATAAGCTCTTCAGTGACTGCAGAGTAATTTTCTTTAACGCTGTCTATGAGCAGCTTTACCTCCTGCCTCCCCAGCAGTTCATGAGCATGGCTGCTGATAGCTTCTCTCAGATGAGTTATCAGCACAGTCACTTCATCAACTACTGTGTAGCCTGCCATTTCGGCATCGTCTTTTTTGTCCCTTTCAATCCAGAGCGCATCCAGGCCAAAAGTTGGCTCTTTGGTGGGGATGCCGGCTATTTCTTCAGCTATACCACCGGGGTTCATTGCCAGCAAACAGCCAATCCGCAGTTCACCAGCAGCAAGGATGTTGCCCTTGAGCTTTATCACATACCTGCCCGGCGCAAGCTGCAGGTTGTCCCTGATTCGTATGGGCTGTACAACCAGGCCCATATCCAGGGCAAACTGCCGGCGCACAGCTGTGATTCTGTCTAAAAGGTCACCCCCTGATTCCTGCTCTGTCAGCTGCAGGAGGTTATAGCCAAGCTCAAGCTCAAGCAGGTCAACACTGACCAAACTGTGGAAATTCTCCGGTTCCGACTTTTGCTCCCTCTTTGCCAGTTCACCGGAAAGTTCCTGTGCAGTTTTGTTTTTCTCTTCCTGAAACAGCAGGTACGATGCGAAACCGCTTCCCACTGCCAGTACAAAGAAAGGAATAAAAGGCAGCCCGGGCACTAAGCCCATGAAGAGGATTATTCCTGCAGCCATGGCAATAACTTTTGGGAAACCCAGAAGCTGACTGGATAAATCCTGCCCCAGAGTCTTCTGGTTGGCAGACCTTGTGACAAGAATACCGGCGGCAGTTGAAATCAAGATGGCAGGAATCTGGCTTACCAGTCCGTCACCTACTGTCAGAAGGGTGTAAATATGGGTTGCCTCTTCAATGGGGAGCCCTTCCTTGATGACCCCAATCGCCAATCCTCCGACAATATTGACCAAAACTATAATCAGGCCGGCGATGGCGTCTCCTTTGACAAACTTGCTTGCACCATCCATGGAGCCGTAAAAATCAGCTTCCTGCTGCAGCTTTTTGCGCCTTTCCCTGGCAGTTATTTCATCAATTAAACCGGCGTTAAAGTCTGCATCGATACTCATTTGCTTTCCCGGCATAGCGTCGAGTGTAAAACGCGCCGCCACCTCCGCTACCCTGCCGGCGCCATTGGTAATAACGACAAACTGAATTACTGTTATGATGATAAAAATGACAAAGCCAACCACATAGTCCCCGCCAACCACAAAATTGCCAAAGGCGTTGATGATATCACCTGCCGCTGCATCCCTCAGGATGAGGCGGGTTGAAGAGACATTAAGCGATAACCTGAAAAGTGTAGCCACCAGCAAGAGAGAGGGGAAGACTGAAAATTGCAGTGTTTCAGTCGTAAACATTGTCAGGAGCAGTATCACAAGGGAAAAGGTTATGCTGAGAGTGAAAAGTATGTCAAGTAAAAGGGCAGGTATGGGGATAATTATAATCATGATAATCGAGACAATGGCCAAAGCTATCAGAATGTCGCTGTGACCCATAAGCCGTTTGAAGAACTGGTTGTTCAATATAGATGCCATCTTTACTGCCATCCTCCCCGCTCTTTGTTAATCTGATAAACAAGCGCCAGTATTTCCGCCACAGATTGGTACAGCTCCACCGGTATTACCTGCCCTATTTCAACCTGTGCAAAGAGCATCCTGGCTACCGGTTTGTTTTCTATCACAGGCACTTTATTTTCTTTTGCTTTCTCCCTGATACGGGCTGCCACAAGTCCGGCTCCCTTGGCCACCACCACAGGCACAGGGTTTTTTTCCGCTCCGTATTTTAACGCCACCGCAATTTCTGTGGGGTTTGTAATTACCACTGTGGCAGTGGGTACATCCTGCATCATGCGCTGGTTGGCCATGGTGCGCTGCTTTTCTCTCAGCTTGCTCTTTATCAGGGGATCGCCTTCCATTTGCTTAAATTCTTCTTTCACTTCCTGCCTTGTCATGCGCAGGTTTTTGAAATTTTCCTGTCGCTGGTAAATATAATCCAGAACCGCCAGGAGAATAAATATTACTGCTACCCGCAAACTGAGATTGATAATGTCCCTGCTGAAAATCTCGTAAAAAGAAATTGGAGACAATAGCATGTATGTAAGAAAATCTTCAAATCTGGAACTGAAAAAAACATATACTGCAGCGCCTACCAGGCAGATTTTAAGCAATGATTTAACCAGTTCAAACAGTGCACGCCGTGATAATATCCGCTTGATACCCTCTGCCGGGTTAAGTTTTTCAAAGCTGGGCGAGAGCTTTTCAGTTGACAATACAAATCCTACCTGCGCATAATTAATAATCAAACCAGCTGCAAGGACAGTTGTAAAGATAAGCCCCATAATTTTGAAAAAGGAAATTCCAGTCTGCAAGATAAGCGGCGCCACATTAACGGCAGAAACAGTAAAGAGCAGGTAATCACTCAGAAATAGTGCCATCATTTCCCTTAGCCACAAAAAGAGTGTGTCTCCAAATAAAATGAAAAGTAAAGCAGCTGCCAGTAAATTAATGGCCGAACTTAGCTCTGTACTTTTGACAACCTGGCCCTTTCGCCGCGCCTCCCGCAATCGAGGGGGCGTTGGTTGTTCAGTCTTTTCCCCGAATTTATTATCACTCACGCCATGCTCTCCAATATCTGAATAAGGTCAGTATAGATCCTGCCAAAAATATTCTCCATAACAACTGACATGTAGGGCAGTGTCAGGTAGACGACAAAAAGGCCCAAAAACACCTTCAGTGGCAGCCCTACGAGAAAAACGTGAAGCTGGGGCACTGTCTTTGATATTAACCCAAGTGAAATATCTGTAATGAGTACTGTTGCCACAATAGGTGCCGCTATCTGGAAAGACATAATCCAGATAAAATAAAATAGTTCGAGAAATATCCTGAGTGTAAAACCGGTAAAAGAAGGGCCCCCCAGTGGAATCATCTCAAAACTGCGGGCCAGGGTATGGAACAGATAGTGGTGGCCGTTTAGAGTGAAGTAAATAATAATGGCAAAAAGGTAGTAAAACTGTCCCAGTAATGTCGCAGAACTGCCAAAGTGGGGGTCTAAAATACTTGCCATTGAAAGGCCGATTTTTATATCTGCCAGCTGCCCTGCCATTCTGAAAACTGTAAAAAAAAGCAGGACGGCAAAACCAATCACAAGGCCCGTTAAGACTTCTCCTCCCAGCAAGAGCAGCATGCCCATGGTATTGAAATTATCCACAACGGCCGCAGAATAACCTGCGCTAAGGAAAATCAGGTAAGATACTACCAAGGCAAAGAATACCTTAACCAGGTTTGGCACACCACGGTAACTGGTTAGGGGCAGGGTGACAAAAAAGCTTCCTACCCGCGCAAGTATTAGTAATAAATTCATCCACATCACATTTGTCAAATTTAACACCCACCTAACGTATAATAACGGAAATATTACTGAGGCTGCCAACGGTGAAGTTAATGAGAATGTTTAACATCCATGAGCCAAAGATAAGAATAGTGAGAAATACGGCCACTATTTTAGGCACAAAAGTCAGTGTTGGCTCCTGAATCTGGGTAGCAGCCTGAAAGATGCTGACACTGAGACCCACCAGCAAGCTGACCAAAAGGACCGGCGCAGCTAACAGCAGTATAGTATTAAGACTGTCCCGGGCCAGACTGAGGACAAATTCTTCAGACATTTAACCACCCTCTCAACCAAAACTCTCCACTAACGACTTTACAACCAGGTGCCAACCATCAACCAAAATAAAGAGTAAAATCTTGAACGGCAGAGAAATCATCACCGGGGGAAGCATAAACATACCCATGGACATCAGAGTGGAAGCAACAACCATGTCGACTATCAAAAAAGGAATAAAGAGCATGAATCCTATCTGGAAAGCTGTTTTCAACTCGCTGATAACAAAAGCGGGCACCAGTACTGTGATAGGTATTTCATCCCTGCTGTCCGGTTGATTAAGGCCGGCTATATTTACGAATAGAGCCAAATCTTTCTCTCTGGTCTGGCGAAACATAAATTTTTTCAAAGGGTCGACAGCTCTTTCCATCGCCTCTTCCTGACTTATTGTCTCTGACAGCAGCGGTTGTACCGCTGCGCTGTTAATCTCGGTAAAGACAGGGGTCATCAAAAAGATAGTCAGAAAAAGCGCCAGGCCTACTATGATTTGATTGGGCGGTGTATTTTGAGTTGCCAGCGCATTTCTTACAAACCCCAAGACAATGACGATACGTGTAAAAGAAGTCATTAAGACAAGAAATGCCGGCACCAGGGACAGTACTGTCAGAAGCAGCAATATTTGCAGGGAAGCCACCAGTTCCTCTCCCGAGCCGGTCGTGCCAATATCAAGCTTAAGATTGGGAATTGGAAGCATTGGCTGGGCGGCAGCTTTGCCACTGTTTAATAAAACATATAAGATTGCACCAAGCATGAGCAGCAGGAAGTAAAAAACCTTATGTGTATTTTTTTTAGTCATCACAATGGCCTCCGCGTTGCTTCTTGCCGGCAAGAGACCGCATTCTCTCTGTGAAAGAGGTCTTCCCTGTATTGGTCATATATTTATCCAGGCAGTTTTTAAACTCCTTATCCCCGTCTGCCGGTGGTAGTTCTTCACTGCAGAGTTTTGCCAGCATATTAATATTGTCAGTTGAAACTCCAAGCAGAAAATAGCTTTCCCCTGCCTTCACCAGAAACAGCCCGCTTTTCTGACTTAGAGGAAGCCTTTCTACTATTTTCAGGGATCCCTTTTTGTTGTAATAATCAGGCTGGAGCCTGACGACGCCAAGTTTGATAACATATACAACGGCAATCAGGATTATCCCCAGTGCGGCTAACATCTTTACCGTTTCCCAAAGTAGGCTCACTGCTCTCTTTCTTCCTCTCTGGTCTGCACTCTGGCAGATACCCTTTTCACTTCTTCCATAAAATTAACTCGCAGCGCAAAGCAATCATTTAGGATTACTATCTCCCCGTCTGCCAGATGTTTCCCGTTTGCAAGGAGCCTGGCATTTTCTCCTGCCAGACGGTCCAGCACAATCACCGAATCTTTTTTCAGGCTCAGAAGTTCGCCCACTGTCAGCACTGTTTCACCAAGGACAATACTCAGATTGAAAGTTACATGATTTAATTCTTCAATCCTGTTGTTATTTCGCTCTGTTAACCTGGGTTCAATACTGTTAAAGACAACTTTTCGTGTCTGTGCAGGGCCTTTTTGCCCGTATCTTGTCTCCTGACGGCCGCCGTTTTCTGATTCAGCTTCATTCTGAAAATCTGAATATTCATCTTCCGGCTCTGCCTTAGCCTGCCTGATTAACGCTTCTATCTCATCCTGCGAAAGAAAAGAGTCTTTCATGTTTTCATGTTTACCTCCTACTGAATAATAAATTCCGTGAAAAACACTTCGACGATTTCTCCTGACATCAGTCTTTCATTAAGCGCTTCTCTTAGTTCCAGACGCAACTCGTGTGTCCCCTCCGTAGTGCCAATCTCGGCTGCATTTTTGGTGCGGAAAATTAGTATAATCAGATCTCTTATTTCAGGAATTTTTTTCTCAATTTCCTTGCTCAAGCCTTTACCGGTGTAGCCCAGTTCTATTTTTGCTTTTAAGTAGCGCCGCTGATTTGAATCTGCCAGGTTAACAGTAAAATCCATGGGAGCAGAGGTGAGAATCTTGGCTTCTCTCTGTGGCATTTTATCTCTGAAGTAGAAATGCCAGGACGAAAAACCGCCAGCCAATACAATAGCAGCAAACAAAATTAATACTATTAACTTGCCTCTACCTCTCTTTTTACTGTTTGCTTTCCCCGTGGGGACATCATCGCTGATCTTCATTTGTCAAGCCTCCTGCAGTGAGTGTGCTAATGTGTAGTAATTATAATATTAACCCGCCTGTTCCTGGCGCGTCCGCCGGCCGTCAGATTTGTCTCAATAGGATGAAACTCTCCAAATCCCATGGCAGCGAACCGTACCGGGTCAAGCAGTTTTATTTCCGCCAGATACCTGACAACAACCACCGCCCTGGCCACAGACAGCTCCCAATTGCTTGGGAAAAGATATGTATTAATTGGCACATTATCTGTATGGCCTTCAACAATTACTTCGTTGTCAAGGGAGTTGAGCAGGTCTGCCACATAGTTTAAAATTTCCTGCGCCTCCTGCTTCAGTTCAGCCCTTCCGGGGTCAAAAAAGAGGGCATCAGAGAACTCAAGCACTATACCTCTTTCATCCACAAACAGATCCATAGCACCAACCAGGCCTTTTTCAGAGATAAAATTTTTAATTTTTTCTACAGTTTCCATGGATTCCTCCACCTTATCCCTGTCAAAAAAACTCTCCGGGAAATCAAAAGGGTCAGTGGCTCCGCTGAAGATTCCTTCACTTCCCAGGAATGTAATCCTGATCGATGAAAGCATTTCGTTAAACCTTGCTTCATCTATGACAGCAAAGGAAAAAAGCAGGACAAAAAACGCCAGTACCAGGGTGATCATATCTGAATATGTAACCATCCATGCCGGAGCACCCTCTTCGGCGGCTTTTATTTTTTTTCCGCGCTTGCGTTCAGCTCTCATCGATAAGCACTTCCTCAGTACCTCGGGCGGACGGTTTCTTGCCCAACTCCAAAGTTTCCTTTTCCCTGGGTGAAATAAAGGCCTTCAGTTTTTCCTGGAGAATACGGGGGTTTGTCCCTGCCTGAATTGCCAAAACACCCTCGATTACAGCTTCCTTAACAGTAATTTCGGCTTCACTGCGCATTTCAAGCTTGCCGGCTATAGGGATAAAAACTAAGTTTGAGAGCAAAGCCCCATAAAATGTTGTCAGAAGCGCCACAGCCATCCCCGGGCCTATGGCTGCCACATCGCTCAGGTTTACAAGCATGAGGATAAGACCTATCAGCGTGCCAATCATGCCAAAGGCCGGAGCAAGCGCACCCCAGAATTTAAACAGCTCCTGCCCCAGTTTGTGTCTGCTTTCCAGTGAGTCCAGCTGAATATACATGATATCCTTGATTAATCCCGGCTCAATACCATCCACAACCATCTGCAGACCTTTTTTTATAAAGGGATCCGTCATCTCTTCAATATCTTCTTCCAGTGAAAGCAAGCCTTCTCTCCTGGCCTTTTGGCCCAACCGGACAAATTCAGTGATAATGTCGCCAATACTTGCCACTTCAGTGAAAAATGCGTTTTTTGTAACGTTTAGAACCATTTTAATCTGCTCAACCTGAAACCGGATTAAAAGTGCACTGAAGGAACCCCCGATAGTTATCATAAGAGAGGCAGAATCGTAAAAGATACCCAGGCTGCCTTTAGAAAGAATGGCAGCCAGGACTAATACTACACCTGATATAATGCCAAGTACCGTAAGCATGTCCATCTTTTTCATGCAGATCACCCCAAGGCCTTTGCTTTACTGATGCTGCAGGGAGGAGAGCGCCTCCCTGCAGCCCTGACAGGATTATCTCTTTAAATTTACAACTTCCTGCAACAGCTCATCAGACGAGGTTATTATACGCGAGTTAGCCTGAAAAGCTCTGGATGTGGTGATAATCTCGGTAAATTCAAAAGCAATGTTAACATTGGACATTTCAAGCGTGGAAGTTTCAATTTTTCCCCTCCCCTGGGTGCCGGGTGTGCCGATAAAAACATCGCCGGAATTGGCGGAGGGCTGAAACATATTTGAGCCTGCCTTGGTTAATCCTTCCGGGTTTTCAAACCTTCCCAGCGCTATCTGGCCTAAGGGAACCACCATGCCGTTTGAATAGGACCCGGTAATTATGCCTGTACTTCCCACGTTAAAGGCATTGAGAATTCCCATGGGGAAGCCATCCTGCTGCCGCAGCAGTGCATCAGTTCCTCCTACCAGCTGGCTTAAAGCAGAAAAATCCAAAGTAATACTCAGAGGATCCGAACCTACCAGGGCTGAGCCCGCCGGGATGGGATTCAATGTAAATGTCCCCTGCTCTCCGGAGGCAACGCTCCCCTGCTCATTGAAAACAATCGTTCCTGACCCTGAACCAAGTTTAGATTCCCCGTCTTTGAGAAATGACTGCCATGTCCACTGGTTAACTCCTGCTTTTTCAAATTCAATATGAAGGGTATGGACATTGCCAAGTGAATCATAAATATCAATCTCCAGGGGGAAAGAGCTTTGCAGCCCTGCAGTGTTAACCACAAGTTCAGCAGCATCAGTTCCTGCCAGCTCGCCTGTAAATTCAACAGTCCATGGTCCGCCAATGGCCCCTGATACCGCAACATCACCACTGTTGATTCCCGTCAGGCCTTCAAGAGCAGTCCTGATTCCGGCGGCCGTTGCTTTATGAGCAATGGGAGCGGTTGTCTGACCGTTATGGGAGAGAGTAAACGTACCCCCTGTGGCATTATTGACACTAATCTGCTGCAATTCATTGACAGCCATTGAACCTGCGGTAACTGTAGTCGCCCCGTCGCCAACCTGCCCTCCCGGCACGCCTCCGGCTTCTAAATCAGCGTCAAACTCCAATGATACCGGTGCGCCTATAGCATCCACAGCAAAAGTTATACTCCAGTCTGCGCCTGAGTTTATTACTGTCACGTTGCCCGCGTAAGGTGTCCCCAGTGATTCTATTGCCAAAGCTAAGTCTGCAGTATCTGCATTATAGGGAAAGGGCCCGATGTTTACGCCATCCACTGCCAACCCAAAGCTGCCTCCGTCCGCGTCTCCCACACTGACTGTAAACACCGAGTCTTCAGCTGCCTGCCCTGCTCTTAATGTTGCAACAGCGGCTGTCATAGGTTTTAGTGAAGCATTTAAATTGCCGCCAAAAACCATAGATTCAGTTGCTCTGGCTTCAGATTTAAAACCAAGGGGGATATTAAGGCTGCCCGTGGGCTGTGAAATATCTATGCTGCCGGCATCTGCAGCCAGCCAGCCCATTACCCTGAAACCGTTGGAGGAACTGACAAGGAAGCCATCTGCTCCCCGCGCAAAAGACCCGTCCCTGGTGAAATAATTTTGCCTCCCGTCGCTGATGATAAAAAAGCCATTGCCCTGAATAGCCATATCCAGTTCTCTCCCCGTGCTCTGCAAGTTGCCCTGGGTGTGGTTGTTGTCTATGGCCGCCAGCTGCATCCCCAAACCGACCTGCAGGGGGTTTATGCCTCCCCTGTTGTCCTGGGGGGCACTGGCCCCTCTCAGTGTTTGGCTCAAAATGTCTGCAAACCTCACCCTGCCCGATTTAAAGGCGGTAGTATTTACATTGGCGATATTATTACCGATAACATCCAGCTTTGTCTGGTGGTTGTTTAAACCTGAAATTGCAGTAAATAATGATCTTTGCATTTAATATAACCTCCTCTTATTTTTCAGACTGTTTCCATCGTTCCACAGCCTTTGGCTTCCTCAAAGAGGTCCAGCCAATTACTCAATAATTACAGCTCCGTCAATACCGGTAAAAACATGGTCTTTCATTGCTTTGGTGTCCACAGCTGTTATAATAGTCTTGTTTCTGATACTGGCCACCAAAGCCAGGTCACCATAAAGCACCAACGATGAATTTACACCTTTTTTACGTGCTCTCTCCACAGCATCGCCAATCTTACCCAACTCCTCTTCCCGGAGGTTGAAATCCCTCTGCCGCAGGCGTTCAAGCGCATGGGCGGAAAACTTAATATCACTGCGCTTTTGCAGTGCATCCTCCAGCGCTTTGCCAAAGGCCTGATCCTGTTTGTGCAAGCCTTTCCCAGCCCTGTCTGCGGCAGGTTTAAACGGAGTTAAAGGCTGTGGATTGATAATCAATTTGTCACTCATTTTGATCACCGCTGCTCACTTCTACCAGCTGCGTCAGGCTGAAAGCCTGGCCGTTTATAATCAGCCTGCTTCCCCCCTGCTCAAGCTTCACTGCACTTACCATTCCCGTTAGCTCCTGTCCCTCCGCTGTCCTGACAGTAACTTCTTTTCCCAGGAGCAGCATTTCCTGGTCGAGCGAAGTAAATTTGGACCACTGTGTTAACTGAAACAGGCCTTCAATGGTTGCATTAAGGTAATCAATCTTCTCCAAAAGCTGCGGTTGGTGTTCTCGCTGGCTGGCGAGAAGCTTTTCCACACTTGAGTTTATATTTTGCACCTGCTCAAGCGACGTGAACTGGGCCATCTGTGCCAGAAACTCGCCGTTGTCGCTGGGATTGAGAGGATCCTGATAACGCAGCCGAGTAATCAAAAGCTCAAGGAAAGCATGCTTGTCCAATTCCCCGGCGTTGCCGGTCTTGCGCATAAAGTCCAGCTGCCTGTCGCCTGCAGCGCTATTAACAGTAACCATTTTTCTTCTCCTTTCTAAACTAAGATGTCTAATATCCCCCGTCTCACACCGGCCGGCCTGTCACTTTCAGCCTCTGCAAACACTTTGCCTCTCATACTTCCGCCAGGCCACTCTCTTCGTGGGGGTAAACCGGAGCCGAATTCTTTTTGGCTGCTGCTGCCAAGAGAGACATGCATTTCCTTCAATTCAATGTTCATTTCTGCCAGGCGTTCTTTTAGCAGCGGCAGGCTATTCTCAATCACCTCCTTTACTGCAAGGGTTTCAACCAATATCCTGCCGCTTACCAGGCCCTCTTTGCGCGAAAGTTTCACTATCACCTCACCAAGGGACTCGGGCACAAGCCGGACCCTGATATCGACGGCCCCTTCTTTTAATGTCCGCTGCAGCTGTATGCTCTTAACTATGGGGTCAATCACCCTTGCTGCCGAAACCGCCTGCACGCTGGAATCCTGCTGCCGGGCAGCCGGTTTTGCCCAAAATTGCGGAGTGACAAAATTGTTCTTAATACCTTCCTGCAGGGACAAATCCTGTTTTTCAGGCCTGTCCTGCGCTTGTAACCGCTCAACTCTCCCTGAGAACATTTCTGAATATAATTCAGCTTCTTTCTGCCCGGACAATTTACAGTCTGGTTCGGCATTTGCAGCCGCTGCTTTCTGACCTGGCGTTAATACCGTTGCTTTTGCCTCACGGCTGTCGCTGCCAGCTGACGATTTTTCCGGCTTATTTTGTCTGAAGTACTCAACTGGCAGCAGGCCATGGTAATGTTCATCCTTCGTGTCAGTGGCCTCGGCAGTCACCGGATGTACCTCCTGGCACAGCACGTCGGCGTTGCTGATATTTCCCGCAGTGGAGGGGTTCGTGACTTGTTCCGGTAACACCATCAGTCCGCAGGCAATTGAACACTTAACCTCCTCCTGAAGTGGTATCCCCGCGTTTTTCCGACGCTCGTTCTCTGTTTCCGGCAGCAGTATGCAGTCATCAGTTTCCCCGCCGCTTACAATCCCCTCCGCGCCGTCATTTAAAGCCTGAAATATTCCAGGTGCCAATGCTGTTAATCCCTCGTTAAAGCAGGGGCGGTTGACCGGCTGGATTATTTTTTGGCTTTCTACAGGAAAGAGGTCAAGTGTTTCTCCCAGCACAAGCATGAATTGCCCTGCATCATCTGCAAACAACTGCGGTACCAAGGCTTTTCCGTCAGGCGGCAAACCAATTGCGGGTAGAATTATCTCCATATTATCACCTCCTTTCTCGCCTCTGCGCCTTTATTGTGATCCTGTTTACCACCTCCTCAGCATAACTGAACTAGCCCTGCCTGCGGGAATAACCATTGAGAGCAAATTCGTCATTCATTTTTTGCTCTGATAGCTTAATCTCCATGTTAAAGGCAGTACTTTGTCTTTCCTTTAAACTGCTCAGCATTTTTCTTTCCAGCATCCTGGTCTCTAAATCAGAACGTTTTTCTGACACTTTGTCCTCTTTCTCCTGTACAGCCTGCTCCGTAACTGATATACGTTTGGACAAATGGTCGATATAACGCGCACAGAAAAGCCTTCCATTAACATCAAGTGACTCGCTTCCTGTCTTCTGAACGTTGTAAACCTCAGTCAGCTCATATTTCATGCCTGCTAATTCGGTCAAAGACTCCTGCAAAGAAATACGGGCGCCAGCCAAAATACTCTGGGCCTCTTTTTCCATGTCCTCCCGGTAATTTAAAACTCTCTGCAATCTGAATCTGAATCCGCTCACTGCTCAAACACCTCCTTTAGTAGAGAAACTGACTTGTTGTAAGGAACATATTCATCAAGCCGCTGGCAGAGAAATGAATTAATACTGTCAAGATGCATCCTCGCCTCGTCTACTCTTGCGTCGCTTCCTTCGACATAGGCGCCGATGTTTATTAAATCTTCCGCTTCACGGTAGGCGGCAAGTATTTTTTTTAGCCTGCCGGAGAGCTCCTGTTGTTCCAGGGGTGTGATATCAAGCATCAGCCGGCTGTTGCTCTCCAAAACATCTAATGCCGGGAAATGATTCTTTGCCGCGAGCGTTCGTGTAAGGACCAGGTGGCCGTCAAGGATACTCCTGACCGCATCAGCAATTGGTTCGTTAAAGTCGTCACCTTCAACCAAAACAGTGTATAAGCCTGTAATTGAGCCCTTACTTAATTTCCCCGCCCTCTCCAGCAGCTTTGGCAGCATGGCAAAAACAGAAGGAGTATAACCCTTTGTGGTGGGCGGCTCCCCGATGGCGAGCCCTATCTCTCTTTGCGCCATAGCCAACCGGGTTACAGAATCCATCATCAGAAGTACTTTAAAACCCTGCTCCCTGAAATACTCAGCAATAGTGGTTGCCACCAGCGCACCTTTAATTCTGATCAGTGCGGGTTGTTCTGAAGTGGCCACAACTACAACCGAACGCTTAAGGCCCTCTTCACCTAAATCCCTTTCCAGGAATGAACCTACTTCCCGCCCACGTTCCCCAATCAACCCGATAACATTGATGTCAGCATCACTATGACGGGCAATCATGCCCAGAAGGGTGCTTTTGCCGACGCCGCTGCCTGAAAATATACCGACCCGCTGTCCTATGCCGCATGTTAAAAGACTGTCTATGCTTTTTACCCCTGTAGAAAGAATTTCATCTATCCGGCTTCTTTCCAGGGGGTTTAAAGGAGCGCTCTCTACAGGTCGGTTTTCTGTGCCAGCAAGAACAGTGTCCTGTATAAGCGGCCTGCCCAACCCGTCCAGTACCCTGCCTAATAGTTCACTGCCCACAGCCACGGAAAATTTCCCCCCGCTTGCTACTACACGGCTGCCGGCTGAAATACCAGCCAACTCGCCAAGGGGCATAACTATCACAGTTTCATCGCGAAATCCTACAACTTCTGCGGGTAGAGGCAAGGAGCCGTTGACAAAAATATGGCATATCTCTCCTAAAGCAGCTTTTATACCCTTGACCTCGATGGTTAGTCCAACCACCTGACTGACTCTGCCGGTTAGTCTTAGAGTAGATGTCCCTGCCAGTATTTTATTGTATCTGTATAAATCAATCTGACAGCGGTGCTGGTGCATATGCAGCCTCCTTTAAAAGTGCATCACGTATGTGATTAAACCTTTCCTGAAGAAATGACTCCACAAGGGCATACTGGCCCTGCACTGTACAGTCGCCTTTTTTCACTTCCTCTGAAGGGAGGAATTTAATCGACGCACCATCTGCCAGCAGTTCCTGAAATATTTCCTTGTGCGAGCGGCACACACTCAGGTCCCGGGGGTTGACTCTAACCACAATACTTTCTCCACTGGCGAGCATTAGGATGGCCTCCGCCACAACATCTTTGATTAATTCCGGGTCAATATGTATTCTGGTGTGCAGCAGGTGACCGGCGATACTCAAGGCAAGTTCCACTACCTGTGGTTCGGCAGAGCTGAGAATTTTAATACGCATTTGCGCCGCAGCTGCCAAAACATCCCTGGCTTCCTCCAGCAGGCTGATTCTTTCTTTGCTGCTTTCCTCCAGGCCTTTTTTAAACGCCTCTGCTTTCATGGCTTCTGCGTCAACCTTCGCCTGGCGCAATATTTCCTCTGCCTCACTTCTTGCTTCTTTTATTAACTTTCTTGCTTCAGAGTCCACTTTTGCCGGCATCCCTGAAATGCCAGGAGCAAAACTCGATTCATCATCTGCCAAAACCGGCAGCTGCTGCAGGGGTACATTGCAAAACCCCGATTCCTGCGTATAGTCGGATTTGATTATTTTATATAACAATAGCATCCTCCCCGCCCCGAGCCAGAGTAATTTCTCCGGTTTCATCGAGCTGTCGTATCACTGCAACTATGCGCTGCTGCGCTTCTTCTACGTCCCGCAGTCTTACCGGCCCCATATACTCGATTTCTTCCCTCAGCATTTCCGCTCCACGCTTAGAAATGTTCTTAAAGATGCGTTCGCTTACTTCTGTGTCGACACCCTTCAAAGCAAGAGCCAGGTCTTTAGTGTCAATCTCTCTTAATATGCGCTGGATGGCGCTGTCATCCAAGGTAACAATATCTTCAAATATAAACATCCTTTTGCGTATTTCTTCGGCCAGTCCGGCATCATATGTCTCAAGTTCCTCTAAGATATGTTTTTCTGTTCCGCGGTCAACTTTGTTTAATATATTTACCAGTGAAGGGATGCCCCCCGAAGCAGTAAAGTCCTGCAGCAATAGATTTGACAGTCGGCTCTCCAGTACTTTCTCCACTTCTTTTAAAACTTCCGGTGAAGTCCTTTCCATTAAAGCCATCCTCTTGGCAATATCGGGCTGTATCTCAGGCTCAAGCCCTGAAAGGACCACCGCTGATTGTTCCGGGTGTAAATAAGACAATATAAGGGCTATAGTCTGGGGATGTTCCTGGCTGATAATATTTGCCAACTGTTTTGGGTCTACTTCCCGCGCAAAGTTAAATGGTTTTATCTGGGAACTTTCTTTAAACTTTTTAATAATTGAAATGGCCTTATGGCTGCCAAGTGTTCTTTCCAGCACTTCCCTGGCGTAATTTAAGCCACCGTTAAGCATATGTTGTCTTGCTTCCGACAAAACAAGAAACTCTTCTATCACGTTGTCGACCCTTTCATTTGTAACAGAAGCCATATTTGCAATTTCCATAGTTATTCGCTCTATTTCGCTTTCTGAAAAGCGTTTCAATATCTGTGCAGAAACATCCGGTCCCAAAGTAATCAGAAATACTGCCACTTTCTCGATTCCACTCAGTTCCTTGCCGCGCTTCAAGCCACTCACCTCTGATCTTCCGCGAGCCAAACTTTAAGCAGCGAAATTGCAGTTTCGGGATTTTTTTGTGTAATATTTTTGACTCTCATTGCCAGGTTGTCTTGTTCATAAACTTGCGGCACTCCCTCTGTCATAATTGAGTGCTGCATAGTAGCTGCCACTGTCCTGAAGCTTGTCTGCTCTGTCAGGAAATACCTGACTCTTCCCAGAAACGCCATCAGAATCATAAGCACTGCAAAAACTACTGCCCCTGTCAACCCGTATCTGATATACTTTTCAGTTTTATCAGCCTTGGCGGCTTGTTCCATGGCAATAATAGTTTCTTCCAGAAAAGTTGTGTCAAAAGGTATGGATGCCACACTGACCCGGTCGCCTCTTTGCTCTGAGAGACCAAGCGCTGATGCCACCAGGTTTTCCAAATCCTGCATCTGCCGGGTTGTTAATGTGCCCCTGCTGTTGTCATAGATTACTGAAGCTGAAATGCTTTTTATCTCCCCCGGGGCTTTTATGGAATGTGTCAGGGTTTCAGAAATCTCATAGTTCTCAATTTCATCGAGCCTGCTATACCTGCTCTCCCCCTGCAGCGAATCTGTATTGGCATAGACAGGAATATTGCTTTCCGTGCCGGCTTCTCCCATTGGCAGAGAACCGCTGCCTTCAAATTCTTCCTTTATGCGTGAACTGCTGCGTAAAACCGGCTCACCATATATAATTTCAGTTGTCTCCTGAGAATCAAAATCAAGGTTGGCTGTTACCATAGCCGAGACAGTGCCGCCGCCTAAGACCCTTTCCAACATTCCCTGGAGACGGAACTCCAGCTCCTTTTCAAAAGTCTTTTTAATATCGAGATGTCTTAAAGTAGTGGATGTATTATAATCCCCCGCAGCGCCACCTTCACTTCCCGCTCTTGAAAGAACTCTGCCCTGGGTGTCGATAATAGTGATATTTTCAGGCGTTAAATTCTCCACACTTCCGGCAATAAGATACACTATACCCATAACCTGATCGCTTCTCAGCTGGCTTAAAGGGTTTAACTTCAGGACAACTGAAGCAGTTGCCGGAGACGCTTCTCTGATAAAAAAACTGGGTTCAGGAATTACCAGGTGTACCCGGGCCTGACTTATGCCGTCAAGCTGGGCTATTGTCCTCTGCAGTTCTCCCTGCAGGGCACGCTGGTAATTTAACCGCCTCTCTGCCTCCGACACCCCGAGCTTTGTCTTATCAAACAATTCAAACCCCGTGCCACCCCCATAGAGGCCGCCGTCACTACTCAGAGTAATCCTCAGTTCATCAATACGGTTTTGCGCTACAAGTATTTCCTGCCCGCCTGACTTCAGCGTATATGGTACACTCAGATCATCCAGGCGTGCGAGAACCGATGCGGCGCTGTCATTATTCAACCCCCTGAAAAGGATTCCCATTTTGGGAGTAGTGAAATAATTTATGAATAAGCCGGCAGCGCTGAGAAAAGCTGCTGTGAATACTATGATGCTTATTTTTTTGGGCGTACTCAGGCTATTCCATAAGACAAACATACTTGCACCCGGCTGTTTATTAATCTCTGCCAATTAAAACACCCCCCTTAATTCCCATGCCGCAGCTGTTAAAATTGCATCTTGGATACTTCCTGGTAAGCCTCTACCAGTTTGTTTCTGATTTGCACTGTAAGCTGCAAAGCCAGTTTAGCCTTTTCTGCTGCCAGCATTACCTGGTGTACATCGTCGATTTGTCCAAGCACCATCTTTTCAGTTAATTCATCAGCCTTTAGCTGCAAATGGTTAACGTCTTTAACTGCATTAAACAGTGCCTCTGCAAAATCCCGGGGGGAAGCATCATTGCCTTTAATTTCGCCTAACCTGCTTCCCTGTGGCATCAACATTCCAACAGGATTAACATTCATTACTCTTACCCCTTTTCTAACCGCGACCTATTTCCAGAGCCTTCAAAAACATTCCCTTAAAAGCGTTTACAGCGGTCACATTTGCTTCATAAGCCCGTGTGGCGGTAATCATATCGACCATTTCATTAATTACATTTATATTGGGCATAGCTACATAACCATTTTCATCGGCGTCAGGATGGCCGGGATCGTGCACGAGCTGTGGGGGAGCGCTGTCTCTGCTGACAGCAACTGCTTTTACCCCGCTGCCGCTTTTGCCCGCCGCCTTCCCCATTACTTCAGCGAATACTGCGTTTTGCCTGCGATAGGGACCGCCTTCAACCGTCCTCGTAGTATTGATGTTGGCAAGGTTACTTGCTATCAGGTCCATTCTTAACCTTTCAGCATTCATGCCTGTGGCACTGATTCTCATAGCCTCAAAAAGACGCATCTGTTATCTTCTCCCTTCATTTATCACATAACGAAGGACGCCGAGCCTGTCGTTTACCTGCTGTGAAAGTGCGTTATAATACAGCTGGTTTATGGCAAGCTGAGTCATCTCCGTATCAACATCAACATTGTTCCCGTCACTGCGCATTGAGGTGGTGCTGTCTCTTACAACTTTAGCCTCACCCTCTCCGGCCTCTCCTCTCCCGATATGGCCCGGCTTTGCAGCCGCCACACTCCCTTTTACTCTCACGGACGCATCTTTTAAGATTTGTTCAAAAGCAACATATGAACGCTTAAAGTCGGGAGTATTCACATTGGCCAGGTTATGAGCATGGACTCGCTGCCGCAATGCAGACGCATCGAGCCCTTTTACAAGGTAAGTAAACACTTTTCCCGACCATATTTCATTCATTACTCTTCCTCCTCCGGCTCTTTTTTTAGCTCTTTTTTCGTTCTAATTTTGATAATTTATTTTTGAATATAAAAATTCCGCTTCGGCGGCCTGGCGATCATAGCTCTTTTGGAGCCTTAGACCCACAGCTTTGCGTACCTTCCTTTCGAAAGGGCTGCCATTATCGGACAGGAATTCATCCTTTTTGCTTTTAAGTTTTAATTATTATCGGTCAGGAATTCGACCTTTCTCTATTAATATTTATCTACGGAGGCATTAGGTAGGCAGTCCCACCTCGACACAGGCCCTTCAGTCCTGTCCAGCATAGGTATTTATTCCCAATACTGAGTGCTTGCCTAAATTCTACATAAAATTGTATATTCCTTTTTTTTTTTGAGAAAAATTAAAAATATTTTTATTTTTTTTGCATATTGTACATATTCGACAAAAAAGCGTCATTTTCAGTTCCTTTAAGCATCTTTGTTGCTCTGTATTAATCAGCAAATTTACAAATGGAGTGAGACAATCTCCTCCCCTTAACAACCGCTCGCATAGGAAATTTGTTTCCTAAGCGAAAAAAAAAACAGCATGCGCTGTCTTTATATGCGGCTATTTAAATTGATGTTTTCCAGGCATCTCTCAATTCGGTTAACATTATCTCCACTTCCCCGATTAGTGAAGCATCTTTTTTAATATTTGCCAGTGCAAGGCGTTGATACATATAATCATAGAGAGAATATAGCTTTTGTGAGATTTCACCCTGATTAAAATCAAGTGAAGCAGTTAGCTCAGAAATAATGTCCTGCGTCTTGCCCAGGCCTGAGTTTGCTTTTTCAATATTATTTTCCTCAATCCCGGCTTTCGACAACCTCAGATATTTCAATGCTCCATTATAAAGCATCAAAAGCAATTTGCCCGGTGAAGCTGTTTCAACTTGATTTTGTCTGTATTGATAATATGGGTCTGTAAGCATTGCAGTTTCTCCTCCTCTTTGTGCTACAAATTTTTTATCGTTTTTCATCAAGCAGCAGGCCTATAATCTCTTGAATCTGCCCTACCAGATTGAGTATTCTCTCCGGTGGTATTTCCTTTAAGACTTCATTGTCACCTCTGTTTACAATTTGAACCATGTAACGCTCCGTAGTTTCATGCAGTTTAAATCTGATTCCCAGGTTGAGTGCGTCCGCAGTCTCATTTGCCTGTCTGACCGCTTTTTCCAGCTCTTCCACACAAGGCTTGCTGTTTCTGCTCACATCCTTTCTTACAACCTGCTGCTGCCTGTCCCTAATCCTGTTATCAGCCTCAACCTCTCCTAGTCTTTTCACTTCAGGCCTGCGAACCTGGTCCTGGATTCTGTTCAGCGTCAAAGGATCAGTCCCGTCAATCTTCATGCTTTCTACCTCCTTTACAGGCATCTTATTTTTTGAATCGTCCAAAGCAGAAAAACCTTTAGCACACCATAAATTTTAAACTTGTTTGAGAGCTAAAGTTTTTTTTAAAAATAGCGATTCAATAATCAGTGTTAATTTTTTTATTCTTCAGTGAGGATGGTGACAATGAGCATTTTGCGCATCGGCGGCATAGCTTCAGGTTTGGACACCGAACAAATTGTAAAAGACTTAATGCGCGTTGAACGCATGAAAACAGATAAACTGTTTCGTCAAAGACAGGTTATGGACTGGCAGAAAGAGCAGTTTCGGACAATCATAAACCACGTCCGCCGCTTCAGGGACAAATACTTCAACATTGCACAGCCAGGCACAAATCTCATGTCTCCCTCTACCCTGAAAAAGATGACAGCATCATCAAGCAGTCCCGACGTTACTGTCACCGCTGGCGCCGATGCCCTAAACGGCGACTCCACTTTTCAGGTTTTACAGAGCGCTGTTGCCGCCCAAGCTGTTGCTTCTGCAGTCTGCGCGAATAGCGCCGCTGGGAATCGCCTCAGCCTCTCGGACAATATGCAGACAGTAAGCAGTAAACTCACCCAGGAACTCCAGTTTGACGAAAATGGCAGCTTTAACCTCTCCATAAACGGCGCCCAGATTACAATACACCAAACCGATACCCTAAACACCGTGTTAAACAGGATTAACACCAGTGCCGCAGACGTAAAGGTAAGCTACAGCACTTTTAGCGACTCAGTTACCTTTACCGCTAAGAACACCGGGGCAGGGCACATCACCACCAACGACGGTGGAAATTTTTTCAGTGCGCTTGGGCTTGTCCCAATAGATGAAAACATCGGTGACCCAGGCAGAAATGCCGAATTCAAGATAAACGGCTTTGCGGGCACCCGCACCTCCAATGTCTTCACCATTGACGGCATCACTTACAATATTTTTGCCCGCATTGACGAACCCACAGAAGTTATGACAGTTACTGCAAGCTCAGACACTGAGGGTATCTACAAATTGATAGAGAAATTTATAGATGACTATAATTCCCTGCTTGAGACAATAAACAGCAAACTAAAGGAAGAGCGTTTCCGTGACTTTTCCCCCCTCACTGAAGAACAAAAAGATACCATGAAGGACAAGGATATCGATAAATGGGAAGAAAAAGCGCAAAGTGGCCTTTTGAAAAATGATTCTTCTCTGGAAAATATGCTGAGAAACATGCGCTCCGCACTTTATGATACGGTTGTGGGCTTTCACCTTTCTCAAATAGGTATCGAAACGAGCAGGGACTACCGCGACCAGGGCAAGCTTGTCCTAAAAGACAGCGGCAATACCCTCCGCCAGGCCATAGCTGCCAACCCCGACAAGATTACTGCTATTTTTTCACAGCGCTCAGAAATCTCCTACAGTCCAAATTTAACTTCTGCGCAGAGACAACAACGATACAACGAATCCGGCCTTGCTCATCGCTTAAGCGATATTATCAGTGATAACATCCGCACTACCCGCAGCAATCAGGGTCACAAGGGATTACTGCTGGAAAAAGCGGGCATCGAGGGTGACTTAAGCGAAGTTAATAATTTCATTGATAAACGTATATCTGAAATCAATCAGCGAATGAATCGCATGAACGAGCTCCTGGACCGGAAAGAACAACAATACTACCGCCAGTTTACCGCCATGGAAAAAGTACTGCAGCAGCTATACTCCCAGAGTGACTGGCTAACCATGCAGCTTAACCAGGGATTTTCAGGCAGGTAGCGTCAGGAGGTGAATGATGTGTTTGGCAGTCATATTTGCAGTCTTACCCGTGAATACGAAATCCAGCTTAGACTGTACCGCAATATTCGTAATACAACAGTTCAACTGCATAGCCACTGCCGGGAAGCAGATTTTAAAGAAACTGAAAGCATCGATATTTTAAAAAATTTATTTGGACGCCGTCAAAACCAGATGAATGGCATTATAGAAAGCCAGATAACTATGAGCTCTGTTTTTCATGAGCTAAAATCTTATCTTGGACTTCCAAAAATCAGTGTAAATGACCTCTTCACGCTCAACCCGTCTCAGGATACAGCAAACCTGACGGAAATAGCAACCTCTCTTGAGGCGATTGCAAGTGAAATAGTTGTTATTGATTCGGCAAACCAGGAACTATTACAGTCCAAACTCGCCGCTTTAAAGGAAGAAGCCCTGAAACTTAGTAAGGGCAGGAAAGCCGGCAGTGCGTATAAGCCCGCCAAGTTGGAGCACGAAGGAATTTTTATAGATAAGAAACCATGCTAGTAATAGCGATTAAAGTTTTTTCGGCCTGGGGCCGATAAATACAGTGATAAAGAAAAACGGCGCCATACCGGAGCGGCCGACCGGGAGAAAGCTGTTTTCTTTATACAAAAGTCTCCAACGGACTGGGGACTATAAAAAATCAAGGAGGAATAAATAGTGAGAATCAACACCAATATCAGCGCCATGAACGCGCACAGGCAATTGGGAGTCAACCAGGGGTACAGTGCAAAGTCGCTGGAGAAACTATCGTCAGGTCTTCGCATTAACAGGGCCGGTGACGACGCCGCGGGTCTCGCCATCTCGGAAAAGATGCGCAGCCAGATCAGGGGCCTGAACCAGGCAGCCAGGAATGCCCAGGATGGCATCTCCCTCATCCAGACCGCTGAAGGTGCATTGAATGAATCCCATTCCATTCTGCAGCGCATGAGAGAATTGGCTGTACAGGCAGCAACAGACACCAACACTGCTGCAGACCGTGTGGAGCTGCAGAAAGAAGTTGACCAACTGTCTGCCGAGTTGACACGGATTGGCAATAACACCGAATTCAACGGCAAAACTCTCTTAGACGGCACTCTGTCAGCAACGTTCCACATCGGCGCCAATGCCGGCCAGGTGATGAGCCTTTCAGTCAGTGACATGCGCGCTGATGACCTTGGCGTAGCAGGCACTGCAGGAGAGGTAACAGGAACTACTTCGGCGGGAGCGGAACTAACCCTGGCTAACGTGGGACCGGATCCGCTGGGGCTGGATTCTGGGATATACACAGTAGTTGACGTTGCTAATCACCTCGTTTACGGTGAATATAATGTTGCCCTCCAGGATGCCGGCGGCAATATCATAGCAGTTGGTACTAATGACACAGATGATAAAGGTGTCGCAATAGGCTCCGTAACCAAGTGGGTCGATGTTACTGACACTACCTCTACCATGTTTTCTCATGATGCTAACGCCTCCCTTGACTTGGGCTCAACCTTTGTAGTCAGCGGTGAAGGTATAGACATCTCCTCGGACGGGGCTGCCAATACTGCCCTCTCTACAATTGACGCCGCTATCACCAAAGTCTCAACGCAGCGTTCTGCCCTTGGCGCCAGCCAGAACAGGCTTGAGCATACTATTAACAACTTGGGTACTTCCGCTGAGAACCTCCAGGCCGCTGAATCCCGCATCAGGGACGTCGATATGGCCGCAGAGATGATGGAATTCACCAAGTTCAACATCCTTAACCAGGCCGCCACAGCAATGTTGGCTCAGGCAAATATGGCTCCTCAAACTGTACTGCAGCTTCTTGGTTAACAGTAATCAAGATCGAATCGACCGGACTATCGTCCGGTCGATTCTTTTGTAAAGTAGCTGCTGAATAAAGCACTGGAAAGCTTGCTTTAAGCGAATCGAAATTGCACGCCTTTCTGGCCGCAATAGAATAGTCCTCCCTTTCGGGGAGGACTATTCTATTCGTCTATCTTACTTGGCAGTAAGGAAACAATATCTTTATCGACTTTGGCTGCGGCCCTGTTCTCCTGCATGATGGCCTCATAAACTTCCTGACGGTGGACAGTGGTTTCACGGGGCGCCTCTATACCGATCTTGACGCTGTCACCTTTCACTTGCAGTATTCTTATTGTTATGTTTTCTCCGATAACAACGCTTTCGCCTGGTTTACGGGACAATATCAGCATAGGCGTGCTCCTTATCCGCAGTGGCGGCGTTTTTCGGGGGGGAACAGATAGTGGCGGGTAGTGTACTGGGAGTCGTGGAGGACAAGCTGGCAGCCCAGGCCTTTTTCTTCGTTAATCAGTATGGGCGCCATCAGGTTTGCTGTCATTTCCACCGGTTTCTCAGGGACTGTAACTATGGCATAAACCTCAAGCTGTTCCCCGCGTGTGGCCAGGTCTTCCAGGTCACCCAACTTTGCTTCTACCTTATAATCGCTAAAGAAGAAAGCGGGTTTGGTGAGGATGAAACTTGGTCCGTCCGCACTTTCCAGCCAGAAAAACAAGTGGTTGCCGGGAACTTTTTTCAATTGATAGTCATTAGTTTGTTCGAACCCCGCTAGAGCTTTGACCATACTCACCGGTATGGCTTTTTCTTCCTCACACATTATTTATCCACCTACCTTATAACACAATATTTTCCTGATAGCAAGGACTATTTGCTTTATCTGAGAAAATCCAGGAGGCTGGGCTGAATGATCCTTGCCCCTGAGGAAATTGAAGCTCTGTAGATATTCTCCATAACGGCAAAATTCATGTATGCCTCGGCAAAATCTATGTCTTCCAACTGGGAACGCAGTCCCATAAAGTTTATTTTTTCTGCCAGGTATTTCCCCATGGTCATATCAAGGCCGTTCACAATGGCTCCCAGGGCGGCTCTTTTGTCCAGGATGTGGTCTATGGCGCCTGTCATATTCCCTATGGACTCATTGATTGCTTCATCATCCCCACTTAAGAGGCCTTGGGCCAGCTTTTCCATGGAATTAAATATATTGTGCTTTATGAACAATTCATTGCCATCGATATTTCCCCGGATAGTAACACTTGGCGCCACTTCCCAGATGATGCTTCCCTCATCTCCATTGTAGAGGACGCTGGTCCCGGCGCCTTCTTCCAGCAGCGCTTTATCCCTGGTGAAAGGAACTGTACCTGTCTTGAAGCCGCCGAAAATATAGCGGCCCTCGTAGCTGCTGTTTCCCATCTGGACCAGGACATTGGTAAGTTCATCAATTTCCATGGCGATAGCGCTGCGGGCGCTGTCCGACATGGTGCCGTTGGCGCCTGCTGTTGCCAGTTCGCGTGAACGCTGCAGGACTTCGTTTACCCTTTCCAGGGCATCTTCAGTCATGCCTATCCAGGAGTTGGCGGCATGAATATTTTTCTGGTACTGTTCGTTCCTGGCCAGTGCTGTATTGTGGCTCATAACACGAGCTACTTTTATTGGGTCATCGGATGGCTTACGCAGTACTTTGCCGGAAGAAAGCATATCCTGCAGCCTGTCCATACGGGCAAGATTAAGCTGCATGTTGTCCAAAACAGATTTTTTTATCAGTTGGTGGGTTATTCTCACTTCAATCCCTCCTCGCTCCTGTTACCTGAGCATACGGTTAATTATGGTATCCAAAATTTCATCAAAAGTTGAAATAATCCTGGCGGAAGCCTGGTAGGCCAGTTGGAACTGCACCATGTTGGCCAGCTCCTCGTCTAAGGATACTCCGGAAACTGATTCTCTCCGCCTGTTCATCATAGTTAGCAGTGAAAACTGATTCTCTGTCATACGGTTACTCTCTTTAGCATCCACACCCAGGCGCGCAATGGTGTCCTTATAATAGTTTTCAAAGGTAGTTAGCCCGGCCTCTCCGGCTGACGGGAAGCGTAACCGGCCTTTTAGCGGGGCATCGTTGTCAAAAACAAGGTTAAAATGCCTAAGCTGTGCAATCTTGAGGGCATTCCTGCTATCCCCGGGGTTTGGAGAATAGCCGGGTTCCCAATCCTCAGGCAGCAATGCTGCCGCTATTTTACCCAGATCTTTTTTGATATCCGGGTTTATCTCCAGAGTTTCCAGAAAATCACCCTTAAAAAACTTTTCGCCTTTTGCTCCGTTGAGGTCCATACCCTGTGAATGCACAGCATCTACGGCATTAACGATGCCCCAGATAAGGCTTTCAAACCTGTGCATGTATTCTTTCAGGTTATTATCACGGATTTCCCCGAGGGCGCCGATTTCACCGTTTCTTATCATTGCTTCGCTGCCGTCCCGCTCCCAGACAATACGGGGAGAAGCTGGCCAGGCGTCTTCCATGCCGGGGGATGGTTCCAAAGCCAGCCGGTAGGCAGCGCTGTCCTTTACAAGGGCACGGCCGCCTATAAATATATTTACAGCGCCAGTTGCTGTCTCAACGGCTGTAAATTCAATCAACCCAGCAAGGCTGTCAATGAGCATGTCCCTGCGATCCATGAGGTCGCTGGGAGTTTCATTGAGAGCAACAGCGCTAATAACCTGGGAGTTGAGATCTTTAATCTGTTCAGCCAGGCTGTTTACTTCCACGACTTTGATAGCTAAATTAGTGTCTATATCGCTGCGTATTGTTTTTAGCTGTTCATTAATATGTTTTACAGAGTTGACCAGAGAGTTGGAGTTTTCAAGGAGTGCTGCCCTGACGGGAGTTCCTTCCGGGTTTAGGCTTAACTCCTGCCAGCTATCAAAAAAGTTGCTTAAAACAGCATTGAAGCCTGTCTCCGAAGGCTCCATGAATACAAGCTCAATTTGACCAAGGAACCGGGAGCGAGCTTCCCAGTTACCCAGGGTCTGCAGTTCTTTTCTAACCTGCATATCCAGAAATTCGTCCCTGATGCGGGCAATCTCAGCCACCTTGACACCGCTGCCCAGCATACCCTTCCCGTCCGGGTAAGGCATAGGAGCTGTAGTCACCATACGGGCAGTCTGTCGGCTGTAGCCAGGGGTATTGGCATTAGCCACATTATGGGCTGCAACTTCAAGAGCTTTCTGCTGCGCCTGCATACCCAAACGTGAAATATTCAGACCAAAAAATGTTGACATCATTTCACCTTCCCGAAGCTCATTTCCTCTACGCTGAACTGCTGACCAGTTTTCCGGTCATTTTCCGTGCGGCGTACTCACCCGATTCATTGTAGGGATGCCCGTATGAGTGGCTGATCCCTTCTTGCAGCTGTGCCACAAGGGCCATTGATTGTTTAAAAAGAAGAATATTTGCTTTGCTCAGCACTCGTGCCTCCCGTGCACTGACGTTTAACTCAAATTGCAGGGAAGTTAATCTTTCCTGCTGTTCGGGGGCGGCCTGCTGAATAATCTCCCGCAGGCTCTTATTATTCACAGCCATCTCACGTTTTTTCTCCAAAGCAGCAAGCGAAGCCTTGAGTTTTTCCTTTACTTGCAGGGACTCAGTGAGAAGGGCAGGGTTGCAGTTGACAATACCTTCTCTTTCTTTGAGCATAGCTTCTTTTAATCCGGACAGGATAGCTGCTTCTTCCTCCAGCACAGTGATAAGAGCTGCTTCAAGCATGTCGCCGCCTCCATTTTAGTCTTTTTGCAGCATTCTCTCTGCCAGCTTCTTACTATCCAGAATATATTCACCGCTGGCGATCTTTTCTTTAATGGAATTTACCCGGCCGCCTTCGACCGGGGTGTTGAGAGCAATTTTCACCAGGTTTTCTACTTCTTTGACTTTAGCGGAAATCTCCACTGAATCACTGTTTTGTTTTTTGTTTTCCACAGAAGCCGGACTCTTAACTTGCTGGTTTTCTTTCCTCAAAGGCTTTGTTATTTTTGTAGTGAGGTCATTAATTTTCATGTTATTACTCCCCTCGCATAAAACCTTACATTACCTTAATCGTCATGTTTTTAAAATACCTTTAGGCCTGCTAAATCAAAATATTTTTTTCTCACTTCATTTATGGCTGAATAAGAGGAAATTAAAGAACTGTAAAGAAAGTAAAGATTGAAACTTTTGATAGGGGCGCGATAATTTGGAAATAAGAAAAATATTCAAAAACGGCAACAGCCTGGTGCTGTCACTTCCTGCTAAAGCTTTGAATGAACTGGGGTTGACTGAAGGGGACCGGGTTTTAATAGAGGTCTCATCCGATAAAGAAAAAAGTATTGTGATTCGGCCGCTTAAGATTGCTCACCGTGACGATGATGCTGCGGGTATTGAAGATTTTCTGAAACATTACGGAGAAGCCCTGGACAGGTTGGATAAAAATGAGCCGACTGACCGCTAAAGAAGTATTACTGATTAATTATACGCTGGCCAAAAAACAGAATTTGCCACAGGGGGTGGCAAATTTAAATAAGCTCAACGTTGCCCTTCTCAGGCCTGAATCAATTTTTAACGGTGTGGAACTTTACCCTGATATTTTCTTAAAGGCTGCTGCCCTTGCCGAGTTTATTATCAAAGGCCTCCCTTTTAAAGCAGCAAACACAGCAACTGCCCTGGCGTCAGGGTTGCTTATGCTGAAAAAGGATGGCTATGCCATCAGTATTGGCGAAAAAGAAATCTTTGCTTTTGAGCAATGTCTGCAGAACGAAACCGTTAATGTTAAAATAATCGCTGACTGGTTTAAAAACCTGGTTTTATGATACAAAGAGCACTTCACTAAAAGCCGCCTTTCTTTGAAGGCGGCTTAAACTTGGTCAGATGCAGCTATTGATGTCTGAACACCCCTTCACCCCTTAAGGGGTCGCCGGTTCCCCTGATTTCACCTGTATCAGCATCGTAGTAGATCGCCGCTATTCTGCCGAAATATGAACTGGGGTTTAACCTTACAACCTCATATCCTTCTTGCTGGAAATATGATGTTACTCCTTTTGGCATTTTCACCTCGAACCAGATCTTTTTACCTTCGCTCCAGAAACGCGGATAATCCACTGCATCTTCAATATTCAGGCCAAAATCTGCAAAGAGCACCAGGACCTGTGTAAGGAAGGCGGGTATTCTTCTTCCCCCGGGGCTCCCCAGAGCCATGACAGGGTAACCATCTTTAAAAACCAGGATTGGGCTGATGTGGCTGAAAGGCCTTTTCCCCGGCTGAAAATAGTTGGGTGATACAGGATTGGAACTGAAATTATTTAGCTGGGTGTTTAAAAAAAACCCTTCTGCCTGCAGGCCATAACCAAAAAGATAACTCAGTGTATTGGTAACACTGACCCAGTTTCCCTGCGAATCTGCTACCACAAAATGCGTAGTGTTGTCTGAAGGGCGGTAAGGATCAGAAAACATTTCAAGTGGAACATTCCCGCTGTTAATTTGCTCTATTTTTTCAGCCACATATTTCCTGCTTAAGAGTTCAGCGATGGGTACATAGACAAAGTTGGGATCCCCTATATAGTTCCGCCTGTCGCTGTATGTGGCTTTAATGGCCTGCTCCATGAGTTTATAAACCTCGGGTGTCGGCTCTGCATAAGAAGACAAGTCAAAGTGACTTAAAATCAGAAGCTGCTGCAGGACGTTGAAGCCCCCGGCAGGAGGCGGTACAGTGACAATACTTAAATCCCTGTACTCTCCTTTGATGGGCTCCCTGATCGCCGGTTGATAGTTGAATAGATCCTGCTTGGAGATATACATTCCCTGTTTTTCCAGGACTTTGATAATGCTGTCGCTGATGTAGCCCTCGTAAAAAACAGAGCTCCCCTCTTCCATAATGCTTTGCAGGGTTTTAGCCAAAGCGGGCTGGGTTATTTTCTCGCCTACCCGCGCCGGCCAGCCGTTTCTGAAGAAATCTCTCAGTGCATCAGAGCTGCGTGCCAACTTCCCGGTATTGTTTCTTACCCTACTGTTTAGCCCCTGTGTCATTGCAAATCCATCCCGTGCCAAGCCGAGGGCAGGATTGATGGCGTCGGCATAACTAATGGTGCCATATAACCCAATTGCTTTTTCCAGTCCCCTGACAAAACCCGGAATCCCGGTACTTGGCCAATTCATTATTTTTTTTATATCATCCCTGTCCATGGTGAAGGGAGCTGTTTCTCTGTAATCAATTACAACCTGCCGGTTCTCCTCTGCAAGATGGATAAGCATGATACCGCCTCCGCCCAACCCGGAGCCATCGGGCTCTACTACTGCCAATGCATAAGCCACAGCAACAGCAGCATCGATGGCGTTCCCTCCTGCTTCAAGTATCCTGATCCCGGCTTCAACAGCTAAAGGATGCCCTGCTGCGACCCCATAGCCGCTTGCCGCAGCGTGCCCTTCCCAAGCGGCGGCAGCATGAGCCTCTTCCTCTTCGTTTAACAGAGTTGGTGAGATATAGATGCCATTTAACCAGTTGCGGCTAAAATCAGGGCTTACAATCTGGTTTAGCTGTTTTTGCGCCTCAAAATAATGCCACGGCTTGCTTAAGAATTTTGGGCTTCCGTTTTTCAGGGTGAGAGCTTCGGCTTTAACGACTACCCCTGCGGGGTAAAAATTAATTGCTACAAACGCAGCCGCATCATTCCTCCCTCCAAGGAATGAACTCAGACTGGGAATTATTACTCCCTTTTTATATATCTGTACCGGTGACAGGGTATTGCCGTGGCTCCCGATAACAATATCAGCGCCGCCATCGATTGCAGTTTCTGCCATGGACTGAAACTCAGCATTGTCCCACTCAATAAGATTCTGTTGAAATTTTACAATTATAACACTGGCGTCATTGGCGTCTGATAAGATTTCTCTCAGCTGTTCAGGTTCAATGGCAGAAGAAAGGTTAAGCACAACTACTTTCTCCACCCAACCTGCAAGGTCTATTACAGAAAGCTTTTCTTTCAGGAAAGGTTCATCCTTTATCTGCCCGTCCCCCAGCAGGTATTCAACATCTTCATCCTCGAGAAAAGGAAGGGTTAGAGCTGAAAGGCCTGCCTTCTGCAAAACTTCTTTTTCTCTGTCGGATGGCATAGAGTTGTCATAGTGTCCTAAAACAAAATAATTTTGTGCTAAATACTTATCCGTAAAAAAGTCAAACTGGCCTCCTTTCAGCCATTGATTTATAGCAGAGGTGTTTCTGGATATATTTCCGATAATAACTACCCGAGCCAACGGCTCTTCGTTTGCCTCCGGCGGACTGTTTTCAAAGAATCCGCTCAAAGCAATAACCGACAGGCCCGCGGCGGCAAGTATTATAAGTATGCTAACTATTGTCTTTACTATTTTCATCCTTAGGCCCCCATTAAAAAGGCGGTTGGCTAGAGCAGCACAATATAGACAAGAAGCCCCAGATAGGTAAGGCCGCCTAGCAAAAACATACTGGTAACTGTGGGGATAACCCCCTGGCGGTCAAAACTGTTGGCGATCAGTCCCGGAATAATTATGCCCATACCCTGGAGTGCGAAAAAATCAAAGTACAACGCGCGAAAAATAAAGATAGCACTGATTTTAATAAAAAGTGATGCCAATATCATGGCCCCGAATTTACGTCGGCCGTAAAGCAGAATATGTTTGGACAGAAACTGCACACTGAGAAAAGATAAGGCGGCTATTAACAAGATTCCTGTTAGAATAACTGGTTGGTCAAATACCAAAGCCAGAAAAGAGGGGACAATGATCCCCGCGGGGATAATACCCAAAACGTCGGCAAAAATAATACTCAATGTAATCCCCAAGACCAATGCTGCCATCAATTCCCCGTTATACAACTGCTCACCCTCCCTCCAGCTCTTTACGCAATTTATCTATGCCAAAATAGTTCCCTATCCCGAAAAAAACGTCTTCCTCCCTGCACCTCTCCCGGAGGAAGAGAGCTACCTTACTGGCCGGCACTCCTCCCAGATCGACCACATCCTGGTAGGGGAGGCTTGTTTGCCTGGAGAGGATAAATCTGGTCCCTTCTCCTATCAGGATGAGGGATTTTCCCGGGATGTTCTTCAACACTCCTTTTGCAAAAGCCACTCCACGTTCGAACCTGTCGCTGCGGCAGTTCATGAGGACAGTAGCGCTTTCGCTGACCTGCCTTCTCTCCTTAAGATAATGCCAAATAGCCATGGTTGTAGTGGGGTCATTGGCTGAAAACGCATTTATCAGGACTCCCTCACCTGATTTTCCTTTTATTTTTTGATAACACAAATTCCCTGCATCGGGTAAAGCTTTCAGCATTCCTGCCAGGGCTACTTCTTCTTTTACCCCCAACGCCCTGGATGCTTCAAGGGCCAGAGACACATTTTCCGGGAACACGGGAAAAGGGAACTTCCCGCAGTATTCCAATGGTACACCCGACGGATCCGCAATCCTAAGTTCAACTTGTTTTAAAGAAGCTGCTTTCCTGAAATAATTCAGGTAATCACCGGGACAGACAATCAGCAGGCTGTTTGCGGGCACCGCCGACATAAAAGAGTCTGCAGCATCCTGTAGGGAAGGCCCCAGTATTTCCATATGATCTTCCAATACATTTGTTAAAATGGTTATATTGCTCTTTAAATAATCAAGAGAAAATGTTTTTTGATAATCAGGGTTGACGGCCATGCACTCAGCAACAAGCGCCTGTGCCTTCTTCAGTGAGGCTTCCCTGATGGCCAGTTTAACCTCTTTTATATTGGCGCCTTCCGGCCGCCTTATGAGCTCTTTTTCTTCAGCTGCCAGCCCGCCCTCCAGAGAGCTAAAACTTAAAATACAGGACTTGCTCCCGGTTGCTTTGCCCACAGTTGGAATGCCTCCTTCAAGCAAAGCAGCTGTCAAAAGGCGTGTCACTGTGGATTTCCCTCTTGTACCATTTACATTTACCCGGTACTTAATTGCAGCAACCTGTCTGGAAACATGATGCTTCTCTCTCAAGCCAAGGGCAATTGCTGCCGTTGGTAAAGAACACAAAAATAACGCTGCCAGGTTCACTGTACCACCACCTCCTTACTTGCGCTCAACTCCCACACACTGCCTCCCAGCCGCCTCTTGATTTTGTATGCCAAATATCCCACTCCAGCAAGCCTGACTGTTGAGTGGCCAGCAATTAAGGGTACTGCTTTTATTTCTGCTTTTCCTGCACCAAAAACCACAATTCTCAATAAAGCCGATTCATTAATATAGCTATACATGGACCCGGATGAAGAAAGATTTCCGATGTTATAAAAGATAACTCCCTGTTTGTAAGTTTCAACTCTTTTCAGCGGCCCCGTTCCGGTGCCAATTACAACATGTGCTCCCTGCTCTATCAAATCACGTGCCACGTTCCTCTGTTGTTGATCCGTGTTTTCATTGGAAAAAGAAATCAGGACTATGAGCAGGTCGCTTTTCTCGCTTGCCTCTTTCACTATTTTCCGGCTGCTGTCAGAAGTGAAAGCTGCCACGCCGAGACGGTTCTTTCCTGCTTCCCATCCAGGCGGCGGATTGGCGTTTAAGGCCATTACCGCAACTGTTGTGCCCTCACTTAAGAAAAAATAAGGCGCCAGGGCTTCTGCCTCGCTGAACCCGGCGCCAATTTGCAAAATCCGGTTGGAATCAAGAAATCCTTTTGTATTAAGCAGGCCAACAGCACCATGACTCATAATGCGGTGATTGGAAATTTGAACTATGTTGATTTTGCTTTCTTCCAGCATAGTTTTCACTGATTGCTGAATCACCGGGTACTTTTCTGTTGCTGCAGAACCCGCGCTTATCGGCGCCGCCAGAGAAATAATCGCCAAGTCTGAATTGGCAAATAATCTGGTGATTTCGCCTGAAAAAACCGTATTTTTCTGCCTGTCAATCAAGGATGGATTGTAGCTGCCTCCGATAGTGACAGTAATAGCATCTTTAACCGAATGGGATTCCATGCCAAAAACAATTTCAGCTCTCTCCTCAAATAATCCGGATAAAATCACTGACACTAATAATATCAGCAGTATTGCCAGGTGGACAGTGTTATTTTTTCTGCTTTGCTTTATATATTTAATCCCCAGGTTTTGCATCTAAATTACTCCTTTTTACCCTGCCCTCAACCATTACATCGACTGTTATACACATTCTCTTTATATGCGCAGTGGAGTTATACACATAGAAAAAACCAGGCGTCCAGTTTCAGTGAACGCCTGGTTCTTAATTTAAAGATATTATTTCTTAGTCAGCGGCGGTATATCTTTTACTGCTTCAATCATTTTAAAATAACTTTCATCGCGGGAGCGCAGTACTTCAGTTGGAAATAAATATCCTACCCGCCGATTAATGCAGAAATCAATACAAGCTGCCCATTTTCAGTAATCGTGTCATGGGGAAAAACTATCTTCCCGTTATACACCATGAGCAGGTGCTCAAGATTTTCTTTAAATGAGATGTATTGCAGCAAATCGGCCACAGTGCTGCCTTTGACTATCTCAACAGACTCTGTTTTTTTCTTTGACCAGAGAATTTTATATTGAACTTCTACCTGCACTTTTTCCATATTCACTCCACTAGTAAACAAGCTCTGATAAATCTTCTTCGTAAAGATCAAATACTGTCCCTGTGGCGGGATTCTCTTCTTCGTAAAAATGTTCCGGCAAACGGTCGTGGGCTTTGGTAAATCCGGCTTTGCTGTTAAATTCTTTCTCCAGGTTGAGAGTGTCCCGGCATATTTTCTCCAGGTCTTCAAGCGTCAGATTCCAGCCAAAACGCGCGTTAATGAGGTCAGCCAAAATTGCGCGGTCAGGCAGGCCCGGGCCAACCATCATGCACAAACCCAGTGCATCTACCAATGTAACCCCTAACTGGGCATTACGGGAAACTGCTACCTGGCCTTCTTTTAAATGGTGTTTTACATTCGCTCTTGGCGTGTTTCCTGCCGTATGGTCAGCACCCATGGGGGAAGTGGCATAGGTAACAGCTGTCCCCTTGAGGCCCCTTGGTTCATAACCGGGCATTCCCTGTCCTTTTACCGAGGGCACCCTTCTTACTCCAAACACTTTTCCGGTAATTACAGAACCACTGGCAATAATGCGTCCCAGATGAGTGTCGGCAACAACCTCTTCCATTAATTCATGGGCTTCTTTCCCATCTCCGAAGGGAATCACTCCACCCTCCATTGCAACGCCTATGGCACAGCCAACCTCTATGGTGTCTACACCATAATCGTTGCAGAGATAGTTCATCTTCGCCACTGCATCCAGATCGTCTATATCAAGATTAGAGCCTAAAAGGCAAATAGTCTCGTATTCCAAAGGGCTCACCAAAGTTTTTCCATCCCTGTCGGGATAAACGTTGGAGCAGCGGATAATACAACCAGGCATACACGAGTGGGTCGTACTGCCTTCGCCTCCACGGGATTTGATGGTCTCATACAGTCTTTCGGCATTAATATTTTCAGCACCCTGGAAACGCCCTGTGGAAAAATTACGTGTCGGTAAAGCTCCAAGTGAGTTGGTGACATTCAGCATTGCAGCAGTTCCGTACTTGGGGAAGATTTCTGCAGTCTGCGGGGTCGAGAGAAGGTTTTGATGAAATTCTTTTACTTTTTCTTTAAATTCTTCTTTCCTTACAGGGCCCTTCACCCGGCAGCCTGCGTCATCAAGCACAATGGCAAGCAAATGCTTTGAGCCCATAACAGCGCCCAAACCTCCCCGGCCATTATAGCGGCTGGGGGCGCCATCGGGATCATTGTTGGTGATACCGGCAGTGAGCAGCCTTTTTTCACCAGCGGGGCCGACGAGGGCCAGGCCTATCTTTTTTCCGTATTTATTATAAAGGAGCTGGGCCTTTTCATAAGTCCCTTTGTTTATGAGATAACCGGCTTCCTCCAGGTAAGCTTTGTCTTTGTTAATTACCAGCATGAACCACTTATCGTCTTCTCGTATACCTTCTACAACTATGGCTCTGATATCTAAGCGGCCCATTTTATGAGCAGATATGCCGCCTGCATTGCTTTCTTTTATACCTCCCGTTAAAGGGCTTTTCGCCCCAATGGACAACCTGCCCGATGACGATACCATGGAGCCGGCAAACAGCCCGCAGGTGACTATAAGTTTATTATGAGGCCCGAGCGGCTCAGCGTACGGGGGTATTTCATCAAAAACAATACGTGAGGACAGAGACCTCCCGGATAATCTCTGATAAGCTTCTGCCAATTGTTCTTCCTTTACAGTAAGGCCGGCCATATCCACCCTGATGACTTTATCCAGCATCTTTAAACCTCCTGCCTTTAAAATACTACTACTTTATTTTCAATTAACCATCATCACTTTCCTGCAATAATTTAAAGAAACTGTGGCGAGAAAAGCAATGGACCACTTTTAATAATGCTCCCCTTGTAAAGTGGGGCCGACAAGCAGATGCTCCTCAGAAGTTTTAGGCTGGCGCTGGGTGTGCCATTTCTTTGACAGTGCCAGGTAGGCAAAGGGGAGAGCACCAAAGGCAATGTTGCTGAAAAAAGTAGCGAGCCTCCACCACACCAAAAACTTGCCTAAAACAGCCAGTGGCACTATGAGAGCAAAAAGTGAAAAAGCCCCGAGCTCGATAGCGCCTGAACTGCCCGGCGTAGGTGCCAGTGATGCTGTAAAGAAAAGAAGCAGTTGAAAAGCTATAACGTGCCCCAGCGGCTGCGGTGAACCCAGGCCGAAAAGGATAATCGGGGTGACTGCATAAAAACAAACCAGATAGATGCTGTTAAAAAAAAGAATGCGAAGCAAGCGCCTGGGATCTCCTCGCAGAAGAAGATTGAGCCCCTTGTGAAATTCACAAAATTTATTGCTCAGCTTTTCAAATCTTTTTATACGAAAAAGAAAGCCCAAAGTTCGCCTTGGCTCATCCACAAAAAAGAAAACACTTCCCACAACCAGTATAATTAACAGATAGGTAAGAATAACTAGCGCCAGTGGCTTGCTGGCCGGGATTGATTCGCTTACAATCCACCCTCGTGTAAAGAATAAACTAATCAAAGCCAGAACGCCCTGGGTAACATGGCTGATCATTGCACCACCGGCCACTGCAGCTGTGGCAGTGCTTAGTTCCAGGCCTTTTCGCTTTAATACGTATACATGGACTATACCGGCGCCCATAAAGAAAGGGGTTACATTAATGGAAAAGTTGCCCGCCAGAGTCGCGTATACAGCCAACTTTAGGGGTATGGGAGTGCCAAAGGCGCCTGAAATCTCCCTGAGCCGGCAAGCATCAGCCAGCCAGGCTGTAAACAGGATTATGAGAATCAGCAGCATATAAGTGTAGGGAATACTAGCCAGCAATTCCGACATGCTGGTTTTAAGGCCATAATAACGCATAAGAAAATATATGGTGACAACGCTTAAAGTAACTGCGGACACTATGCCGGCGATTATCTTTTTTGGGCTGAATTTAAGCATGGCAGCGTTTACAAGACATCAACATTGGTTTGAGTTGCATCTTGACCAATGCTGTATAGATACAGGTTCTGAGGCCTGACTGCTTTCAGCGGCAGTCCTGACATGGTCCTTCGATAGGAAACCACCCGGGCGCCATTTCGCAGTTCTTTTATTATCTTTTCACTTAGCCTTTGGTGTGCTACGGGAGAAAGGTAAAGAAACACAACATCAGCCGCGGAGAGGTCTGTTTTAAAGAAATCTTTATTGATAATCCTTACTCTGCCTCCCAGGCCTTTTAGCCTGACGCGGAGTTTTAACAAAAAACACTTAAATGGGTCGATTTCAACCCCAACAGCTTTGATAGGGTATGTGGATGCAGCTTTGATAATCACCCTGCCGTCACCGGCCCCAAGGTCAAACAGTGTTTCCCCTTCCCGAAAATTTGCCATCTCCAGCATCTGATTGACTATATGCATTGGTGTCGGGCTCCATGCGCCTCCCCAGAAAGATGGCAGGACTATTGAACCAAAAAGTAAAGCTGCCATTGCCAGTAAGATATACATCCACATTTCCGCTGTTCGCCCCCTCTGTTCTTAAGAATTATTTTAGTTTAACCGATACTAACCAGAACCACCCCTGAAACACATACCAACACCCCAATTGTTGCATACAGAGTGGGCTTCTCCTTAAGAACCATGACGGAAAAAGGCATTACAAAAAGTGGAGCACTGGCTGAGATCAATACTGTCCTCCCGGCGCCAATTAGCTGCATGGCAGTCACATAGCCACCGCAGCTATACCGTAGGCCAGAATACCGGCACATGCAGCCATGGCCATATTGCGTAAACCATATTTTTTAAACTGTAGTACTTCACCCTTTTTCCGGCTCAGAACAAAACAGGTAAGCACCAATGCTGCAACCGGTATCCGGATTGCTGCAGCAACAAATGGATCAACGTTGGTGACCCCTATTTTTAATATCACAGCGCCTGCTGTCCAGGCCAAAGCTGCAGTGTTGACTGGGCCCTACGGTAGGGGTCTTTTTGTTCAGGGGAAGTCCTGTTAACAGCGAGGCCCGCTGCCATCACCGCACCGGAAAGTGCTCCGCAGATACCGCCCGAACGCCCTATCCCTCCGCCAAAGCCGCTGGCCAGCGCTGAGGATATTTCACTGCTTAAGCCAAGTACATCTCTTCCAGCCATGAAGGTCGATTCAGCACAATTAAAGCCTTTAGACATGTAATCTTTTGCAACATCCGAAGCCCTTTCCTCAAGTTTGCTCATGTTAACCTCCGGTCTGATTTATTTGGGCTCTTATCCAATCGGCAGCCGCTCTTTTAGTCATCTGCAAATCATATCGGCAACCATACCTGCTATGCTCAGGCAACAGGTGAGACCGGGAGATTCTATGCCAAGAAGATTAATTATACCCTTCAGGCCGCGGTCGGCTTCATGCCTGATAATAAAATCGCGAAAAGGCTGCCCGGGTCCCTGCAGTTTTGGCCGTATTCCTGCCATCTCCGGTTCCAGATCAGTAAAATCAAGAAAGGGCAGGAATCCTTTGACTGAGTCATAGAAATCCCCGGCATTGCCCGGGTCTACCGAGTAGTCAATCTTATCCACATAGAACGCGCTGGGACCCAGCCTTATCCTGCCATCGAGTGTTTTTGTAACATGAATACCGAGACCTTTTAATTCTTCATGTGGAGGAGGATATATAAGGTGCCTGGCAAGCTCCGCTTTGCTGGAATTAACACTGAAATACTCCCCTTTGCAGGGGTATAACCTGTATCCTTCTTTTTCCACATCAATGCCCATCCAGGAAGCAACACGGTCGGCGCCAAGGCCGGCGCAGTTAATCAGCCAGGAACAACTTATGGCATCGGCGCTTCCATCAGGATTGGTAAACTCCACAATGTAGCCGTCTCCCCGCGGCATGATACCTCGTGCTTCATGGCAATATGCCATCATCGCGCCATCTTTAAGGGCCAGCCACTCTAGCCGCTTCATTAATTTGTGGCTGTCCAGAATACCGGTGGATGGGGAAAACAGTGCGCCCTTTGACGCTATGTGGGGCTCCAACTGCGATACTTCCCTCGCCTCCATGTAGCTTATATCTTCAACTCCATTGGCCAGGGCTCTCTCCATAAGCATCTGCAGTGAGGGTAAATCATCATCACTCACAGCCACAATCAGCTTCCCCAACCGTTTGTAAGGCACGCCCTGCTCATGGCAAAAACGATAAAGAAGGTCTTTCCCCGTAACACAAAGCCTGGCCTTTAAACTGTCTTTAAGGTAATATATCCCGGAATGTATTACCTCACTGTTGCGGCAGGAAGTTTCCTGTCCAAATTGTACATTGCGCTCCATTACAATGACCTGTAAGTCTGGATATCTCCCAGCTATCTCAGCCGCAATAGCCAGTCCCACAACACCGGCTCCGATGATTACCACATCAGTAGATTCCAAGACGCCTTCCCCCTGTCCGCATTTAAGGCATAATTATAATCTCATTCAGCCTGCAAATTTTTTGGCACACCTCATATATTAAGTATTTTCCTGACAAGGAATCCGCCCTAACTTCGCGTTTTAACGATCTGGCCTGCCAGTTCCGCTAATTTTCTTTCTTCTTCTGTTTCAGCTTTTTGAGCAGGAACATTGTGTAGAACCTTATTGCCCTGCTCGTCCACTGTAATAAAAGTAATAAACCCTTCCAGGTATGAGTCCGGTTCTTCATTTTTTACAGCTTTTACGTATGCCTGCATACTGCTATTTCCTGTTCGAACCACTTTTGACTCCAGTTTGATAATATCTCCTTTTTGTACAGGCTTGGTAAAATGCATGCCATGAATTTTTAAACAAACAATCCCTTCCGGTTTTCTGTAAAGGCTGGCAGCCGCAATAAAGGCGCACTCCACAAACCATTCCGCCATGCGGCCGGCAAAGAGAGTGCCGTGATGATTTAAATCCTCGCTTTTAATTAGCCGGTTAACCTGATATGATTTCATCCTAATGTGCTCCTTAATTAACAGTATATATTAAAGTGGCTGAATAACTTCGATCTTTTCTCCGTCAGGGCCCAAAAAGTAAGCGATTTTTCGCCCGGTAAGGCTCAGTTGGGGAGTGTGGTGCAGCAATGGTATGTTCTTTTCTTTTAACAGTGCCATAAATTGCTCAATATCATCAACAAGGAAAGCGATGTGGTTTACAATCCCCTCCGGTATGGGAGCCACATCACCGGAACTTTGCACCAACTCAAGTTCAACGCCATATCCTTTAATAAATTGTATCTGTTTAAGATTATCCGCACTCTTCATGGCACGGGTCTTTTCAAACCCTAATTCTTCTGTGTAAAATTTCACCGAACATTTCAAATCTGTGATACGAAGCCCGATATGCTCAAAGGTAGATTTTGAAAAACAAGGTAGTTCCCCTTCATTCCCTCCGCTTGAACCCCCTTCCCCGGCAACTTCGAGAATTTGGAGTTTCTCACCCTGGGGACCCTCGAAAAAGATAAAGCGGCGCCCCGAAGGTGCGATGACCGGAGCTGCACTATAAGTTTTCCAGCCATTTTCCTGTATCGCCTGAAAATCGGCTTCCAACCGGGGGCTGATAAAGGCGATGTGGTTTACAACTCCTTCTGTAGGATATATTTTCTCCTTTTCAAGGCCGTACTCCAATAACTCAATTTGCAAATCATCCCTCTTCATAATAGCAATTTCCAGCTTTCTACTGCTGTTGGAAAAGCGTTTACTCAAGGAAAACCCAAAAGACTGTTGGTAAAAAGAGATTGCCTGCTCAATGTTTTTAGTACGGACCCCGATGTGCTCCAGCGCTGTCAGCATATCTGTACACCTCCATATGTTATCGAATCTTTTCAGAAAGTCTGTAACCCTTTATCCACGCTGCTTTAGGCATAGTGGATAAATATTTTTCACCCCCGTGTCGGGGTGTTTTTTATTGTGCCGTAATTTAGTGATATAGCGAGAAATACCG